>MDTG01136539.1_pt1 | contig 17506 bp, 13 predicted proteins | sample 811421 | NCBI WGS metagenome assembly MDTG01 (sample SAMN05326645, study PRJNA326480) | marine metagenome | isolation source: seawater | place: Pacific Ocean: South East | collected 2011
ACTCCGTTGAAAATATTGAAAATCTGGAAGCGGGAGGTCATCTGTTAATTCTGGATAGACATGGTGTCAAATGGAGGATTCCTGTCTGGGCTGGTGAAAGAATTTCAAAAATGTGGAAAAAACAAGAAGATGTCGTGCTAAGAAAAATGTTGAGGGATGAGGAATGAGATTAATTGGAATCATTCTTGTTTTTTGTATCATCAATCTTCCAATTGTAGACGCTGTTCCGGTTGTTGAGGTGTTTGTTAATGGACAAAAAACCTCAGATGACATTATTCCAGGAGATATCATGACTGCATCTGAGAACGGAGAAATTGAATTAATCGTCTGGAATATAGATCAAGACGATCCGTCACACATTATTGCTGCAACAGAACGTGCAGAGGATCTGAATGCTCAATACGAAGATGTGTTCATTCAAGGAGTGTTGTGGAATAAATCAGAACAATATTTACCCTCAGATTTGGAGAGTATTAACATTGAAATGGAAGTCAAACAAAATGATGATGGAAGCCTAATCTTAGATGCCCATATCAAATTGGAAAATGATTTAGATCAAACAATTGTTGTCCAATGGCTATTACTTAAGAATTCTACACCAATTTCAAACCATCCAATTGGCCCTACTGAATCTAATCTTGTGTCTTACCATGCATGGGACTCAAATATCAACCGAACGAAAGGAGCTGACAATCAATGGAACCACCAGATAGATGTTGAAACATTACAAAGTTGGAATATTAATAACGAAGATTTGACTGCTGTTATATCGTTGGTTTCATTAGAATCTAAACAAATTCATGGTTCAGGGAGTTCAAAAATTATCTTTTCCCCGATAGAAGAGAATGGGAAAAATATGGCACTGTCGATTATACTAATTTTTTCAGGAATCATGGGTAGTGCATTGGTAATTCAATCTGAAAAAAGAAGACAACAAGACATGCCTATAATCAGACCTTTAGCTAAAAATAAAACAAAAAATGGAGAGGAAAGTGAAGATTACTACATTGAAATTACAACGGGGAAGGCTAAAATTCGAGAGATTACAATCAATGGGAATGGATTTTGGAGATGTTCTAACAATGAAATCCCCCAAGAGATGCCCCCTGGAACAAAAAAGGAAATCAAAGTCCGTCAAATCACTAAAGGAAAAGATGGACCCTGTACAATTAGGTTAGAAGTAGACGGTCATGAACGTTGGGTTCTGGATATCCTATTTCCAATATCAAAATAATACTCGAGAAGGATATCTGAAGATTCTAAGATGTGCAAACTTCAAGAACGGCGGACCGGACTACGAAATCCCGAAGGGAGATGCGACATGCTCGATGTGACGGACCGGGCCATACTAGCCATACTTTTTACCGATGCCACAATTTCCAACAGAACTGTAGCAGAAATGGTAGGAGTCTCTCAAGGAACTGTAAGCAATCGTATCAAAAGAATGGAAAAGTTAGGGGTTATCGAAGGTTATTCTATTCGTCTCAATTCAGAAAAGATAGGGTGGAGGATGACAGTAGTTGTTGGTATCAGAATAGAGAAAGGCCGTTTATTGGAGATTCAGGGAAAAATTGCAGAAGATTCTCGGGTCGTTTCTGTTTACGACGTTACGGGAGATTACGATTCAATGGTTGTAGCATTAGCAAGGGACAGAGAAGATCTGAACAATTTCACAAAAACGGTACTCTCACTAGACGGCATCGAACGATCACATACACACATGGTTCTCAATACAGTGAAGAATACTTGGATTGGAATCCCCGAAGACAAAGATTCTTGATCATAAATATCCGTCCTACAGGAGGCTACATCACATGAGCCTCAATTACCCAATTCATTGTTCAAGTACATGGAGAATGATTCAGGCAGAATTGGAAATAAGATTGCCCGCATCAGATCAATCCCTGTCAATGAATTTTAGAAGATGGGATGATCAACCGCATCAGCATCTACCAATTGCTAGAATGTTGGCTGGTCCTTGGGGAGGTGTATTGGTTGCTGACGAAGTTGGATTGGGAAAAACAATTTCTGCAATTATTGCAATCAGGGAATTACAAGCTAGAGGAGAAAGAGGAGGAGTTCTAATCATATGTCCTGGAGGATTGAGAACCAAATGGAAACAAGAATTACATCACCGAGTGGAAATTGACGCGGTTTCACCAAAATCATGTGCTGAATTCCTAATTGCCCTAGAACGCTTAGAAAAGGGATCTGATGATGTGGTCATAGTGAGTCATGGAGTTTTGCGTCGTGCTGAAATTTTAGAGTCGTTAATTGATCGTAAACTCAATCTTATGCTCACAATAATGGATGAAGCTCATCATGCCAGAAATCCAAAATCTAGGCTTCATGATGGAATTCAAATGTTGTTGCTTAATTCAAAATGGAAAATGTTGTTGACTGCTACACCAGTTAATCTCCAAAGTGAAGACCTGTATGTTCTCTTATCCTTGATCGCTCCCGATAGATGGCCAAATATTACTGCATATTATAGAACAATGAGTCCAACTGCATCTATTCATAGGGTAATTGATATGATATCAAGCGACCCACTAGATTTAGATAAAATTAGATTGGAAATCAATCGACTATTACATACATCTTCGTTGGCTGATGATCCTAGGTTAAATGAGATTGAAGCGATAATACATGATATCCCCAAATCATCGGGAATAGTCAGAAAGAAAGTAATTGATTTGTTACGAGAAATGAGGCCTTTGAATGATATGCTGGTTCGTACCAGAAGAAAGGATTTAGATTTAGATTTAGCACAAAGAGTTCCCATAATTCTACAAGTCGATCTCAGTGAGGAAGAGTGGACCCTATATCATGCTGCCAGAAGGTGGTCTCAGACCTTGCAACGTATTAGAAATCCTGATGGGAAATTTGACTGGGCATCTGTAATTCCAGAACGCATGGCATCATCATGTCTTCCCGCCTATGCAAAACATGTACTCAAGAAAATAGACGAAGTCCGAGAAGAACTGAAAGATGAAACTGACGAACAAGATGAAGTTACCAGGCGTCTAATAAATAAATTAGGGAACAAGAAGAGTCTGATTCTTGCTGCTGAAAACCTTGGATCGAAAGACACTAAATTAGATGCTTTGAGAGCATGGCTAAACGACACATTGGAAGAAGGTGACGGAGGAGTTTTGCTTTTTTCTCAATTTCACGGAACTCTATACCACTTGAAAATAAATCTTGAAAATGATGGATTCACAACAGAAATTATTACCGGAAAAACACCAATGGTCGAAAGAGATCAAATAAGGGCAAAATTTGCGAACGGGGAAATAAGTATTCTACTGAGCAGTGAAGTCGGTAGTGAAGGACTCGATCAACAACATTGTCATCGTTTAGTTAATTATGATCTGCCTTGGAATCCCATGAAATTAGAACAGCGAATTGGTAGATTAGACAGATATGGTCAGACTAGTCCTACTATAGAAATTGCAAACTTGTGCGTGGAAGGCACAATTGATGCTGCAATACTCGGGCGATTGCTGCATAGAATACATATTTTTGAATCATCATTGGGGATGGTAGATCCAATGTTAGGTAAGGCAATGAAAATTCTTGCCGAGAGAGAGATTTCAAAAGATGCTGAAAGACAAAGCGAAACTAATGGATTCCGTATTGTTGATTTGGACACATATGGACAAAATCATGATGATGATGTCGAAGATTTGTTAAATTCAAGAAATACATGGACAAAAGAAGCCGCTCTTAAAGAAAGAATGGCAATCGGTGAAGATCCAGGCGTACAAACGGTACGCCAAAATATTGTAGATCGCGAATTAGCATTAAGCCCTGTTTCTGTTAAATCGATTCTAGAATCATGGATTGTCTCAAATGGCGGAGAACATTTTGCTGATTCAAATGATACGGTAATGATCAAAATTTCAAAAAAAATGATGGATGATTGTATTTCTTACGGAAAAGGAAGTTCCAGTTGGATTGAATTGCTGAATCGAATGAATACTACCTCTGGACCCCACTGGATTGAAGCCACATATGACAATAACATAGCAAGGGAACGAAACAATATCAAATTTCTATCGCCTTGGCATCCTCTTGTACAACTTGCAATAAGTTCTACGAATAAACGGAATTTTGCTGAAGGAAGTTCAGGATGCGAATTAATCGCAGAAGCCAAGCGAATTGCCCCTATCCCCCCGACAGCAAAATTCTTTGTTGCCGTTGAATGGAGGATTCATGGATTGAGAGAGTCAAGAATTAGAAGATGGTTGGCATTAAATGACCATGGAGATCCAATTCAAGAAATTATTACTAATCCATGGTCGAAATTTGATTCTAAGCCTTCCAGAACTATACTATCAAAAGATGAGGGAATATTAATTGAGGCTGCAAGAAATCGTATTCACGCCGCATTACTAAATCAAGAAAAAATAAGGTTGATGCCATTATTGAATGAATTGACAGAAAATTCACATCAGGCTTGGATGAGTAGAATTGAAGCAGAACAAGAGCAAGTACGTAAAGCTGAGTGGAATTGTATGTTGAAACAAGAGACATTAGACCGACGGTGGTTGAAAATGAAGAGAGGGATTATTCGTTCTTTACATGAACAATTATCAAATCGAGTAACTGAAATCAGACATATTAGAGATGATATGCAGGCGAATATTTCATTTCCAATTATTGTCCGAATAATTTGAGCCCTATTTAAGCAGCGAGCAAATCTATGGAAATCGTCCGCGAATCCTTATCAATAGGCGGCTGAACGAGGGGGTTGGGGGCCTAAGGATGGGCATAGCCGGTGCGACTTTTGATGGGCTTTGGAACCACTATGAAATGTGGTCGGCTATTGTTGGTGGATTCACCTTCATATGGCTTGCTCATCATTCACTAGTCTATCGTTCTAAGGATAAAGAGGACGATTGGGAGGACATAGATGGAATCGAAGTAGGAGTATTTCCCAAGCATAATGATGACATCAAATTAGAATTGGCTTGGACAATCGTTCCGTTTATCTTAATCGTATGGTTAACTTACTATTCTTGGGGTCCAATCAATGATGTATGGGCTAGCCCTGACGACCCCGACAGTAGATATGGCCTTGAATGTGGATCTGAGGGACACGACCCAAACAAATGCTATCATAAAATTGGTATTACTGGACAACAATGGTTTTGGACATTTGATTGCAAAGGACTAGATGCAGAAATTTGTGATTCGTCTGAATATCAAGATCTTAATGGAACAATGGTTCCAGTCTTGAAATTGAAACAAGGGGAATTTTATCTCGCGAATATGACCTCCGAAGATGTTACTCATGCGCCTTGGTTTGTTCAATTTGGTGTCAAAGAAGATTCCGTACCAGGGCTGGAAACTGCAATGTGGATTGCACCAACTTGTGAATCTTCAAACTGCGGTGGATCCGAAGGCGAGTCTTCCCTCGTTTTGTGCACAGAATATTGCGGAGACTTGCACGCCTACATGGCGGCCATAGTCACGATTCATAGTTAAGGTGAAAATGATGAAAAGCAAGTCATTTATTCAGACATTTGCTATTCTCATAATAATTGGTCTTGCTCTAAATTTAGCACCAGAGGCTGACTCATTTCCTGCAGGAATTAACGGACAATCAGAAACAGGATGTATTTGCCATGGAGCTATCCCCGATTCTGGAGTAGTGCCATCAATTTCAGGCCTGCCAGATTCGTTCAATGCAAGTACTACTTACACACTTACTGTGTCTTTCACTGGAGGGCCGTCTGGCAACAATCCTACTGCAATGAATCTTGGTGGATTTAACCTCGCTGTGTCGTCAGGAACTCTAGAAGCCGTCGATGAGTGGGTCAAAATCGAAAATGGGGAAGCCACACATAACGGGATAGATGATGATGTCAACAATGATGGAGTTCAAGATTCTGTGGCAGAGGGCGGAGAGGCAATCACCACTGGTAACGATTTTACATCTTGGACTGTAAATTGGACTTCTCCTGAAACCGGTTCAACCACCTTCAATCTAGCTGTCAATTCAGTAAATGGAGATGGAATACAATCTGCCGATGATAAATGGAACACAATGTCGGTTTCGGTTTCTGGCCCATCTACAGGAGGAGTGGCGGAACCTCTGGAGCCGGCAGATCCATTTGTCGTTCTTGCTACATTGATTATCGTTTCTGCTCTCCTTCTTAGTGTCGTTATTCTCTACACCTTTTATCGGGCTAATCCAGATGGATTTACATGGGAATCTTTTGCTCCTTGGATTACTGGTTGGTTAACCACAACCGATCACAAACAGGTTGGAACCCTTTACTTCCTAGCAGGTTTCTTTTTCCTAGGAGTAGGGGGAATAATGGCCATGCTGATTCGAATTCAATTAGCTGTTCCAGGTAATGATTTCCTGACTCAAGATCAATACAATCAGTTCTTTACCATGCATGGAACTGTGATGATTTTCTTGGCTGCTATGCCATTAATCAACGGATTTGCTAACTGGTTAATTCCTCTTCAGTTAGGTGCAGCAGATCTCGCACTTCCGAGGGTCAATGCAATGTCATTTTGGCTTCAACCAGTGGGGGCTTTACTTATTTTTACGGGAATCTTTAGCGGGGCGGCCGCAGATACAGGATGGACGGGATATGCGCCATACATCGTTTCTGAAACGGCTCATTCAGGCACTACTATGTGGGTTGCCGGACAGATAATGTTAGTTGCTTCATCTACTCTAACTGGTATAAATTTCCTGACAACAATTTGTGCGATGAGGGCCCCTACTATGGGTTGGATGCAAATGCCACTATTCACTTGGTCTGTTTTTGTGGCTAACCTAATGCTGTTCATTTCAATTCCAGCTTGGGGAGTTGGACTGGTTCAGGTATATTTAGACCGAACAATTGGTACTGCATTCTACCATGTTGCATCTGGAGGTGACCCCTTATTGTGGAGCCACTTATTCTGGTACTTTGGACATCCAGAAGTGTACGTTGTAATCCTACCCGCATTTGGAATTATTTCAGAAGTGATTGCTACTTCTGCAAGACGTTCTGTATTTGGTTACCGTTCCATGGTATATGCAATGGCTGGAATTGGAATTGTAGCATTTATTGTCTATGGCCACCATATGTTTACTTCGGGAATGTCACCTACCCTAAGGTTCGTTACGATGCTAACAACAATGTTAGTTGCAGTTCCAACTGGAATTAAAATTTTCAATTGGCTGAAGACAATGCATAAAGGATCACTCATATACAGAACTCACACGCTTTGGGCATTAGGGTTCTTGGTAACATTCACCCTAGGTGGAATCAGTGGTATGTTCTTCCCATCGTTAGCAATGGATACCCATCTACATGAGACCTATTTCGTGATTGCCCACTTCCATTATGTATTCGTTGGAGGAACGGTTTTCGGATTATTCTCTGGAATCTATTATTGGTTCCCTAAGATGTCTGGGAAAATGATGGATGAAAGATGGGGGCTACTACATTTCCTTACAGCATTTATTTCGTTCAACGGTATATTTTGGCCAATGCACAAACTTGGAGTTATGGGAATGGCAAGAAGACACCATACATGGTTCGTTAGCGTAGACGAATATACCAACATTCCACCAGAAATGGCATCATGGAATTTGTTTATCTCCGTCAGCGCTTTCCTATTCTTCTTTTCTAACTTCATACTAATTGGAAATATGATTAAAACAATAATTTCAGGTAAAAAGGCTCCAGCAGACCCTTGGGGAGGATGGTCATTTGAATGGATGTGTACTTCTCCTCCTCCAACACCTTCATTTGACCCTCATAATCTACCTGTTCTCCACGATGCGAATGAATATCACGAAACTGAACCCGGAGCATTTGCTAAGTGGTTTGCGGGATTAATGGTACCCGATGATGACGGGGAGGTGAGTCATTGAGCGGAGAACACGGTCATGAACATCACATCGAGCCGTGGGGCCCGCATGATTGGAGCCATGGTGCACCTCACAATTCATTCGCGCCATTGGTAATGAGCGTAGGATTCGGTGTTTTCCTCTATGCTTTCGCTAACATCTTCGTAATGGGAGAATTAGCAGACATTGGGGCATTATCTGGAGTTATGCTTGGCCTAATCATAATTACGATGGGGATTTTCATCTGGTGGCGCCAAGACAGTTCATTCGATGGAGTATACGAACCTAAAGGAGTAGGTGCACCATTTCGTGGAATCGATCTAAGGAAAGTTGCGATGTGGATTTTCTTGATGTCTGAAATGATGGTTTTCACTAGCTTGTTTTCAACTTACATTCGTTATCGGCTAGGAATCCCAAATTGTGGTGACTTGTACGAAGAGCTGACGAGTAGTGGGACACTAGTTAGCGGAGAAGTTTACAACTGTTTCGAACCAGCCAGTCACTTGATTGCCTCAAGTTGGTTCCATTTAGCACCAGGAGCAGTAAACACATTTGCACTGATTATCTCTTCATTTACAATAGTTTTAGCACTGAAAACCGCTAAAATGGGAGATAAGAAATACGCTAAGAAATATGATGTAAAAATGGAAGATGTACAAATGGCCCGAAGTAGAAGGGTTGGAGTCTATTTGGGATCAACCCTATTCCTTGCTACCTTATTCCTAACTCTAAAGATGGTTGAGTGGTTTGTAGGATTCCCCACTCCTGGTCCGTTAGCAGATTTGAATCATGGACATGACCATATCGCTTCATTATACGAGGAAGGATACACAATTCATGCCAGTAACTACCATCATCATGATTACCATGATTTTACCGCAGATATCCGAGTTTCTGCTTCAACATTCTTCGTTACCACAGGTACACACGGAGTACACGTTTTTGCTGGAATGGTAGTACTATGTTACCTGACGTTCAAGGCATTTAGGGGAGGGTACCAACCTGATAACGCAGTATCAATCGAGTACTTCGGACTATATTGGCACTTCGTCGACTTGGTTTGGGTTCTCGTATTTCCCTTCTTCTATCTGTTCTAAAGGTGATAAAAAATGGCACACTACACAATTCTCGGCCGTGACCCATACTGGATGAACTTCTGGGGACTGATGATTCTGACACTGATCGAAGTGGTTGCTGTAGGGGTAGAGATTTCTGATGCCATAACCATGAGCATTCTTGTTGGAATCGCAGTCCCTAAATTCATAATGATTGCAGCAATTTTCATGCATCTGTATGGAGACGCAGACTCGAAAATTTTGACCATGACTGCTCTTTTCCCAGCTTTCTTCATTATTGTCATGATTTTCTTCATTGGGTTGACTAGTCCTGGAGCTACAACTGAATTACCTGCATGGTGTAGACCCCCCAGTTGGCTCTAATCAGCACAAAGCGTGAAATCTATCAAGCGTTTCGATGGGGTATTGCTGACGTCGCATAGCCCGGTATTGCGGTGGATTTGAAATCCACTGTCCATTGGACGCGGGGGTTCAAATCCCTCCGTCAGCGCCACTAAATAACACGGAAAGGTATTGAACAATAATGTTGCTCGAAGGCCATGCCTCGACGGAACGTCATACTACCGTTGCTGGCAATTTTGCTTTTACCATTAGCCGGTTGTTTAAGCAATTCACCAGTGAATTGGGGTACAGGAGACGGGCAATATTCTGCCCAGTTTAGTGAAGGTGGAGAAAATAAAAGTGAAATCCGCATCGATGATAGAATGTCTGTTTATGAAGAAAGTTACATCGAATCCGTTGATTATGGAACTGTTGGATGTCATGGTCAAAATGGAACAATGGCCCAATCTTCTCAATCTGTTATAGCGTCAGAATATGGGGGGACGCCAATTAGAATTGAAGGTTGGTTAGCAAATGGTAAGGCATTTCCTGATCATGACGGACCCGCTGTATATTCGATAGCAGTGAATATGATGCCAATAGAAGATGCTCGAAGTCTAAAGCCACATGAATTGGACCCAAAACAAGATATTCCCTTAATTGGCGGAAATGATTGGGAAGATCCATTGATGGCTGAAGGACAATTCGGGTCAGAATTTGAAGATATCCAATCAAAAAGAGGGTGGGCTGTGATTGGAATTGTACCTACAAACGAAAACATTGCAGAAGGAATGATCGGACTGTTGGACTGGAACAGGCCAATTGTAATTGAGGGATACTTCCTCCATGATGAAAAGAATATTCGAATACCTACTGAATTATCCGTTTCTCAATGTAATGTCGCATCAAGAGAGAGTTTTGGGGCTTATTTTGCAGTTACTTCGATGACGATTGATGGAAATGAGGCATCCGCTAGTGAAGAATATTCAGTTGGTTCAATCCCATTTCTCGGCGGAACTATGTATCTTGTTTTCGTCATGATAGGTGGAGCCGCTGGTGCATTTGGAGCATTTACTTTTAGTTCAATACGAATTCGAAGGAAAGCAAATGAGGCGGCAGCTGTTCTAATGTCTGAAAAGCAAATTAGGGCTGCAGGGGGAGTCGACAAAGAATTAAAGCTGCATAAGCGAGAAGTTCAGAAACTAGAAAAAAGTGGTGGGTCATCGTCAAATTTTGAAGTTATAGACGATACTGCAACAAAGAAAATGGAAATCAAAGAATTTGATGTATCCGGAACTTTGGAGAGCAATCCAGATGGACTGGAAGCAACGGCTTCCCTAGGAAAAACAACCGGACGAGGGGTAATTCAAACTGATGAAGCTGCAGAAATGGACCAGAAACTTAAGGCTGCAATGGAAAACGCTATGACAAAAGATGAAGGGAGTTTTTCTGGTCCATCCTCAAGAAGAATTGGTGGAGGAGTGACCGCTAATGGCCCTACCAATGTCTCCACAAGTCCGGTTAGTAGTAAGAGAACCATGCCAGATGCCGTATCCACTAAAACCAATGAAAATAGTGAGATAAGTGACAAAAAATCCCCACCGGTAACAAGAAGAAAGCGAATGGTCAGGAAAGATACTATTCCAGAAGAAAATGAAACTATGGAACCTGACCCTAAAGATTCAGGCCCAAAATACGAAACTAAGGATGGGCCAAGTCTCTCAGATGATGAATTCTCAGACTTTTCATTCTAATTAAACAAGTAATCGTAATCCACCAGGAAGTACTGTCATATCCATTGGAGTAGTGCCAATGTTTTCTCCGTCGATATTGATAGCACTAGGAATTGGGGTTTCTATCCTCAATGATTTGAAGCGATGGTAAACAACCTCAGGGTGGAAAACATGCCTACCTTCTTTTTTAAGTAAACCAAATGCCTTCAAAATTGCTCCACGACGCATTCTATTGAGTATACCGATATCCATTATTCCATCATCAATCGATGCTCCGGGGGCCAACGGAAGACCTGATCCGCCGGTCTGGGTATTTTGTATAAGGAACAAAGTGAAATCAGCATCCATTTCATGTCCATCTAGAATCAATTTTGCATGGCGTCGTGTATTTTTCAAGATAGAAATCACAATCCCAACATCATATCTTATGGGACCAAGGAATCTCATTCTCTCTGCAATCAAATTAGAATCTATTCCTAAGCCCCAAGTCACAAGATTGTGGCTATACCAAGTCATCTGGCCTTTTTCTTTTCCAGGTAAACCTTCTGTTAAAACCACTCTTGAAATGTCCAGCTCGCGGAGTCTTCCCGAGATAATTCTAGACACAGCGTCTTCAACACCTTTAATTTTCAAATCAAAAGCATGAGAGTTGCCGGTTCCTGCAGGAATAAAAGCGACTATTGGTGGAGGTTTATGTTCTGAATTACGCATTCTCCCTGTAATAACCTCTGACATACTTCCATCTCCACCCACTACTGCAAAGATATCATCATTATTTCCAGAGATATTAGCTGCAAGTTCGATTAAATGTCCCGGGTATAGAGAACGATGAATATGTACATTTATTCCAGATTTTTCCAGCAAATTCTTCGCCTGGTCTGCAACCTTTTCTCCTCTCTTCTTTCCAGAATAAGGATTTACCATTAGATGAACTACTGAAGGCTTCACGGTTCCAATAGGCTCTTTGGAAAACACTGGGGAAAATACTGGGCGGTGAAATCCTCCTTTCTTTTTACTTTCAATATCTGATTGAAACTCAACAGGAGCGGGTGAGGGCGCCATGAACTATGTATAACCCTTCAACGCTTGAATTCTACCGAAAATCACGGGTATAAGTAACCCCTCCCAAAGAATAAGAATATCCGGTTGGAGGTAATGACATGGGAGATAATGTTCGCTTCATGCAACGTGCATTGGATATTGCTGAGAAAGGAATTGGGCGAGTATCTCCGAATCCACCCGTTGGTTGTGTTCTTGTTCAAGGTAAGAGAATTATCGCAGAGGGATGGCACAATAAAATAGGAGACTTACACGCAGAACAGGCGGCGATAGCGGATGCTGAAATCAAAGGAGAAAATACTGAAGGTTGTGTTGCGTATGTGACCTTAGAACCTTGCAATCATTTTGGAAGAACTCCCCCGTGTACTCAAGCACTACTTTGGGCAGGTGTCTCAAAAGTTGTAATTGCATCAGGTGACCCGAATCCAAATGTTAGAGGTAGGGGGATTGACGCTCTACTCGCGGCAGGGGTTGAGGTAGAAGTTGGAATTCAAGAAAAAAATGCCAAAAGACAAATGCAGTCTTTCCTGAATTGGTGTCAATTTCGTAGACCTTTAGTTACTCTAAAGATGGCGGTAGATGTACACGATAAAGTGGACAGTAATGATCCAGATTCCGGTCGATTTACGAGTGATAGTTCATTAGAGTACGCACACTCACTTCGACGTCAGGCCGATGCTATTCTAGTCGGATCACAAACAGTAATTCGAGATAATCCTTCGCTAACAATTAGAAATGTGGATAAAGATGGAGCCACCGATCCAATTCGAATAGTACTGGATACTAGAGGTGAGATATATCAGAGTGCAAATATCTGGAACGATGAAGCAACAACAATAAAAATTCATGGCAGTAAAAATGAAAGAATAATCCAAGGTGTTGAAGAAATTTCTATGCCTTCTGTTACTGAACAAAGAAATCCCACTGATTTGTTAGATCTTTTGGGAGATCGAGGAATTCAAGAGCTTCTTGTAGAAGGGGGGCCAGCCGTTTGGACCTCGTTTTTAGAAAATGGAATTGTAGATCGAGTAATTCATATTCGTTCAGATATTGAGTTGGGAAATGGACCAGAGATGAAATTAACCGATTCTCTACTTGCCAAGAATAATTTATTTTTGAAAGCCGAATTTATGAGTGATAATGATGAGATACGCATCTTCACCAGAAACGGAATTGAATTACCACATCAAACGTGGCCTTATCCGTCGGTTTGAAAGGTATTGCACAAGTGGCAAGATTGGGCGATTAGTGTAGTCTGGATATCATTTGGCGCTTCGGACGCCAGGACACGGGTTCGAATCCTGTATCGCCCACCATCAATTTGATTCGATTCTAATCAACGCTCTGGCAAGACTTCTATGTACCCAAATAGGATGAATTATAGATATTTTATAATTAATTTGAGTTAATATTTCTCGGAATTCTTTGGGATTGACACCAAACGGTGAAAAATCATCAAAAAATGATGCAGGATTGGATTTTACAACCTCTGGTTCAATCGGCAATAACATTACCATAGGTCCTCGGGATATCTTTGAAAGAGAAAGGATAGTGTTGTGTAAAATTTGAAAACCTTCACCACTGATCCATGAATTTCTGCCGTAAGGTGGGTCAAACGCGAATGCTGCATTATCAATACTCCCCACATTCTCAAATATTTCAACAGCATTACAAGACCTAACTATCATCTGCCCATCAAAATCGATCTCGGATAAATTTTTGATGGTTCCTTGAACCATCTCATTGTCTAAATCGCTCGCAAAAATTGATACACCAATCATAGCCGATTCAATTGCTATACCGCCTGTTCCGCAAAATGGGTCAATGATGAAATTGGGCGGTTTTCCATTTGTGTAACACAAGTTCACCATTGCTCTGGCCAATCTAGGATCAAGGCTCACAGGTTTGAAGAATGGTCGTTCAGTGGGTGAACGATTCTGGAAAGGATACCCTCCCTGACCTTTAGAATCTAGGATACCCCAAATAAAGAATGGATTGGGAGATTCACAGGGATCTAAAGGGATGGGCCTTTCTGGATTCCCACAATAGTGCACCATGATTTCAATATCGGGGTTGTCAAGGTTTACCCGCCATCCTTTTTTGTGTAATATTTCACCAATATCTGACTGGATTTTACTAATACTAATACCATCCATGTTTCCCATTTTTGATCCTCTAACTGCAATTGATCTGTTATCCAATGGTTGAATTTCAGAAAACCAATTAGCAATAATTTCTGCACTAGGTTCATCAGAAGAATAGTCAAAAGGATGTAAAGATTGATCGATAAAGGCTGATTCATAGATTGAGTTGTTTTCGGTCACAAGAACAACCCTAGGATGCAGAATTTCTTGTATTTTTCCGAGAGCGTTTGCTTCAGAACGGAACAATGCAGGGTGCCATCCATTGCCAATCCAAGCTGCGACCATGAGTCATCCCTGACCCTTTGGGAGGAGTCATTGCCCTTCAATCCTATAACACACAATGTAGTGGCGGGGGTATGATCGGGGTAGGGCGGAGTTCGTCAGCTCGTATCGCTATGATTCTTATTTTCCTATTTTTAGGTACTTTTTTTCTTTCAGTAACAACTGCCCAATCGGATAACCCTAAAGTTCTCTCACATGAAAGAAATACCTTGTATTTCTATGGCGAAACCGGTGAAGGAGGCTACGCTACTTGGCCAATGTGGAATCATGCCCAAGCCTCCGACCCGAATAGCGATGATAGCATAGGAGAGACAAACGCATTCATTCCAGGTGATCCAAACAACGGAGGAGGGACTAGAGAATTCACATTTGATGGAGAGATTGCTAGCGATAACGCCACCGAAATTAATACTGAGGTAACTATCACCGGTAATTTCAGATTGAACATTAACTGTCAAGGCAGTTGCAACACTGACGTAACTGTGTTCCTCAGAAAAGGGGGTGTAGACATCACTTCAGTAACTGTATCACCTGAAAATGAAGGCGGAGATACTTATGTCTTCGAATTTTTCCATAACATCAAAGAGATAAAAGCTGATGAAACTCTCGGATTAAGAATCCAATTTACAAAACCTAGTGGAGCAGGAGATGGGTACGTTCTGTATCTAGGACAGAATGATTTTGAGATGGACATTCCTGTAATTCCTCCTGAAACCTCTGACATTGGAGATGTGCTGTTGGAAGAAGGCAGCGCTTGGAAGACACCTTATGCAGATGTAGGTTTAGGATTTCAATCGTCTACAACTGAAAAAGTAGGTATTTTCCTGCCTATTTTGTTTGGTATAATACTACTAGCGGGTGCGATATGTGGAGTCGTTTTCACACCAGGAATGCCAGCAATGACTGGAGCAGCAGTACTTACGTGTTTATCTCTAATCGGACCCATTGTTGCAGCCCCAATAGTTTCCTACTTGGATATTGCTCATCATTCAGATGTAGATATGCAACCAAATATGTATACTGTCGATCAATTTGCCTCGTTGGAAGCGAGTTCGGGTAGTTTTTTGACAGATTTTTCAGTTGGTGATGAGTTCGATATTTGGATTCCATTTAACGGAAATGAAGTGTATTCTAAATCTATTCAACACAATGGACGTTCAGCTATTCTTTGGGGATTAGGACATCAAGAACACAACGATTTACTGGGCAACTCTGAAATTACAACCATTGCTGGAAGAGAAGCGATTCAACTATATTTCTCCTCAATAATTCAATACACGGACAATTTAGATTGTACAGAGAATCCTAACGAAAATGACACCGACGAAGACAGTCAAACAAGTCCGTGTGCTGAATATGATTTAGCTGCTAGCGGAGGAGTAGTAGTGAAGGTTATCTTAGCTCAAGATGGAGAAATAGTTCGTCCAATCAACAATGTGAACGTCACGCTAACAGACGGCTCACCAAGGAACGCAGTATTGTGGACTGACACTGAGGCTATGGGGACACCTCAAACTTGGGGGAATTACTCTCTTGCAGGTCTCGTTCCTGCAACTGTATGTCTCGGTTTCGGAATCTGGGTAATCGTAAATGCTCAGAATAAGAAACAAGATGAGGACGATGATGAGGATTATGATTTCGATGATGATTTCATCGACGAACTTGATATTTGAGGTAAAATATGGGTTGCAACCTAAGAGATCTCGCTAAAGCAGAATCTATCGAATTATCAGAATTATCTGGTGAGAAAGTGGCTGTTGATGTGTTCCTGTCTGCCTATCAATTCATCACTGCAATGACTGGACAAGATGGGAGACCTTTGTCTGATTCTAAATCAAGGCCAGTTGCTCATCTAATGGGTTTCTTAGATAGAGCAACTATACTGATTGCATCTGGAATTGAACCCGTGTTTGTTTTTGATGGCAAACCACCAGAATTGAAGCGGGAAACTCTGAACGATCGGAGAAATAGAAAGAATATTGCAAAAAAGAAATGGAATGACGCAATGGAATCTGGTGACATGAAATCTGCCAAAAAAATTGGACCCCAAATTGCAGAATATACACCCATAATGGTTCAAGAGACTAAAGATTTGTTTGATGTTCTAGGAGTAGCATGGATCGAAGCGCCAATGGAAGCGGAAGGTGCAGCAGCAGTAAGGGCAAAAAAAGGAGAATTACATGCTGTTGCCACCCAAGATTGGGATGCATTACTTTACGGAGCGCCGATCATGATTCGAAATCTAATGTCACATGGAACAAAGAAATTTGGCCGGACCCTAACTGCAGAAAGAATTGTTCTCAAAGATTTACTTGATGAACATGAAATTACACATGAACAACTTGTTGATCTTGGTATCATGATTGGGACCGATTTTCATCCTGGATTCAAGGGAATAGGTCCGAAAACCGGGTTAAAACTAATCAAATCCCATGGAACTCTCGAGGCAGTGGCTGATTTCAAAGGAATTGACGTGCCTCATAATATTGAACATATTCGTGATATTTTCCTAAATCATCCTATAAATGAAGAAATAGAGTTACCTACTCAAAAAAGAGCAGTGGAAGAAAGAATTCGAGAATTTGTACAAAACCAAAGAGGGTTTTCTGAAAACCGGACAATGCGTGCTCTAGATAGATTAGCATCCGTTGGAAAGCTAAGATCTGAATCAAAGCCAACATTATTTGACTTCTAGTTGGATAAGACTCATCCCACCGATTGAATCTCAACTTCTATGGATGGCACAATGTCTCTTGCCGATGATGTGTCATTGAGAAGAAGAAATTGGATTATTTTGTTGATATTCGGAGTGTTTTTGAATGTCATCGTTTCCTTCACAAGTGACTTAGGATTAGACACCCACGTCCACATGGCAAGGGGTAGTTCACTCTCTGAATCAGATGAGGCTAGGCTTCCATGGGGACATACCAGGCCTGTAGATACAATGGCCAGTGACCCCAGTTATTCTCCATCCGTGGAAATAGGATGGTACCATTTCCTGCCAAATTCAGAAATTGATACTCA
>MDTG01232602.1_pt1 | contig 17506 bp, 15 predicted proteins | sample 811421 | NCBI WGS metagenome assembly MDTG01 (sample SAMN05326645, study PRJNA326480) | marine metagenome | isolation source: seawater | place: Pacific Ocean: South East | collected 2011
ATCCTAGATGCAGACTACGCTCGTCAGACTACAGAACTAGCTCGAACTCAGATTATTCAGCAGGCTGGTACGGCTATGTTGGCACAGGCCAACCAAATTAAGCAGACAGTCTTAGAGCTACTTAAATAATTACATAACTAAAGGGTAAATAAAATGCCAGTAATCAATACAAACGTCAGCTCGGTTATCGCAAGAAATGCGTTAAATAAAAACGAGCATGAAATGACGAAGGCGATGGAGAAGCTCTCTACGGGCAAACGCATCAATTCGTCAGGTGATGACGCGGCTGGCATGGCCATCTCATCTCGGATGAGTGCCCAAATTTCAGGACTAGATCAGGCAGCTAGAAATGCTAACGATGGCATTTCTATGATCCAAACTGCTGAGAGTGCTTACATTGAAGTATCTGACATGCTTCAGCGTATGCGCCAGCTTGCGATCCAGGCAGCATCGGAAACCTACGGGAATGTTGATCGTGAGGCCCTTGATCTTGAATATCAAGAATTAGGCGCGGAGGTCAATCGTATTTCCAGCACCACCGAGTGGAATGGCTTCATGATGCTTGATGGCACGGTTGGTGATGGAGATCCAGTTAAGATTCAGTCGGGTGCAAATGCACTTCAGACAGTTGATATCAGTTTTGGTACTTTGTATGGCAGGGCTCATGTATCCGGAGAGAATTTTATTGAAGACGCCAGTGGTGATCTTGCGGATGCAACAGCCAACGGTTCATTTACGTCCGCTATCACCAATGATGGCGGAGCAACTTCTGCGGCTACTTCACATAGTATTGCAATCGCCAACTATGCGAGCATTGAAGAGAATGATTACCTGGTATTTACTGTGACGGAAAATGACGGTAAGACCACGCACGAAGTTTCTCTTAAGCTCGATGCAGATATGGTCACTGACATTGGTGACACGACTGCGGCAGTAGATTTAGATACCGCGGCGGTAGTAGAGGATGGCAAGACACTTGATAATGTAGCAGGGACGTTGACATCAGGAGCCGCTGGTTCAGATTTAGGTCTTTCGATAATGAGTACGGCAACAGCAGGTACGATTACGATTGCAGCGACTGATTACGATAATGCTACGGCAGCTCTTAGTAACTTCACGATTTCTGACATTAAGGTCCGTCGAGGACTTACGGCGAATTTGGATGCAACAGATTTAAGCACACAGGCTAAAGCCACAGCATCGATCACGGCTTTGGATACCACGATAGACGAAGTTAATGCACAAAGAGCCACCTACGGTTCATTTATTAGTCGTTTGGAACATGCGGCTCAAAACTTAACAAATGTCTCGGCGAATACCTCAGCATCAAGGAGTCGTATCCTGGATGCAGACTACGCTCGTCAGACTACAGAACTAGCTCGAACTCAGATTATTCAGCAGGCTGGTACGGCTATGTTGGCACAGGCCAACCAAATTAAACAGACAGTCTTATCATTGCTCAAGTAGTAGACGGTCCCCCTCCTGACCCGGCTCCGGCCGGGTTTTTTTTAAATAGATTTAGTTCTTGTCAAAACGGTATTTAAGATAGGAAATACCACCTCAAAATAAAAATTGAAAAATAATTAAGTTTTTTCCTAAAGTTTTAATAAGTAGTGTCGATTTCACCTTTGACAAAAATTATTTCTGCCGCATGTACGGCAGTGCCCGTGTGTTGTTTGCGCGGGAATAAAAGGGGGAGACCAGTTTAAACTGGTCCAGAAGGTGCGAAAATGGCTAATTCAGAGGGCACTATTGCGCCCGCTTCGAGCTTAGATATATCTCGAGCTAATGCTGCGCATGCAAGGACGGTAGATTCGCTGCGCCCAGCTCCAGTGGCTGGTACTGTTAAAGCAATCAGCGTTAAACATCAGAATTCCAGAGCAGAAAATATTTCTGAGATGCGAAATACTGAGACGGCGATATCTGAAGCTTTGAATCGTCTGCGAGCTCATGCAAAGACTCCGAAAAATCTCTCTTTCCGGTTAGATCAGGTAGCTGATCGCTGGATGGTTACAGTAAGAGACGAGAGTTCGGGCAAGGTTGTGAGGGAAGTTCCTGGCGATGCGGTGTTGAAAGTGTCTCATAATATAGAGAGTCTAAAAGGAATACTGTTCGATCAGGTTCTCTAGGCTATACTTGCTCCACGATAGGTCGATTTCCGTGGAGAAGTATGGTCTTACCCCTCCGCGTCTCGTCCTGGCGAAACGTGGGGCTTTGTTATGATTTTAAAAACGTTACGAGAATTGATCACCATTATATTCGTAGCCTGCTTAATTGGCGCTACGATGTCTTTGGTGACTAATATGTTTGTTTCTGGTGTAGAAGCAGTCGAGACACTTCGTGCTCAAGACAAGTTTTTTAAGCTCGAACTAAATGGTCAGATTTTTTCGTTTGGCAGTGTGTTTTTTCTTTGGATTACGGCGTTCGCAGTCTATTTCGTTAAGACATCTCTGGGAATTAAGGCTTGGGCAGGCCCCGCCGACTCTATTTATGCTGCTCATCAGAGTAAAGAACCGCTGGATCTAAAACGAGGATTTGGTTCCACGTTTGCCGCTTTTCTTTCAGCTAGCGGTGGAGCGGCGGTTGGACAATACGGTCCTCTAGTGCATTTTGGTGCCACCATGGGGGTATGGGTAAAGCGTTTTCTCTCACCCTCTTTGTCAAATGAGGTATACCTTGGATGTGGTGTGGCTGCGGCAATCTCTGCTGGTTTTAATGCTCCGATTGCTGGGATTATTTTTGCCCATGAAGCTATTCTTCGCTTGTTTTCTATCCGCGCAGTAGCACCTATTTCAATAGCAGCAATTACCGCAAGTGCTCTTGACCGCTTTCTTTTTCCCAGCAACGCGACCTTTGCAGTTGAGGCGGTTCTTCCACCTTTGATTGAAATTCTTCCAGCTTTAATTGCGATCACCCCTTTTTTATCTCTGGTAGCACTGGCTTTTATGCTATCGCTGCGAACTGCGCAGCGATATGCAGCGCAGTTTAAAGGACCTCCTTTTCTTCTTACCTTTTTAGCGGCGACATGTTGCGGTCTTCTTGGGGTCTGGCTTCCTGATGTGCTCGGACTTGGCATGGTTCAGATAAATCAAATGTTATCGGGCGAATTCGCATTAGGCATGTTGATATTACTGCTCTTTGGAAAACTCTTAGCCACCACCTTGTGCATTGGCTTTGGGTTATTTGGTGGAGTCTTTGGTCCGGCAATTTTTATTGGCATTGCTGCTGGGGGGGTTTTAGGTGGGGTTGCAGAGGCTTTAGGGCTCTCCAACTTTGTATTAGTTTCCAGTGTGGCATCGATGGCTGCGGTTAGTGCGTCGGTAATTGGGGCACCTATCACTGCGACAATTATTATCTTAGAACTTACGCAATCGTATGAATTTGCTGTAGCCGCAATGGTGACAGTGATGTTGTGTAATTTAATTACCCAACGAGTTTTCGCATTGTCCTTTTTCGATAGGCAACTTTTAGATCGAGACATCGATCTGCGAGGAGGCAGAGAAGCCATTCATTTAAAGCAGATCCATTCTGGAGAACTGGCGACTAATGAAGGAATTGTGTTGGATGACACTATTGATGGGACTCAGGCAAAAGCGATTCTGGAGGAAAAATCACTCACAGAGGCTTATATTTGTGGTGAGAACGGAGTTCTAATGGGCAAAGTTTCGCTTTTTCATGCCCTTAAGGCGGGAAGTGAACCCCTTATAAACTATATGGATACTGAGCCTTTTCTTCTTTCAGCGACGGATACGTTGGCAGATGCGATGTCTAAAGTAGCCAACTTTGTTGGCGAAAGCATTCCGATTGTAGACATAGATACAGGTGTTTTATTAGGTACGGTGACAGAAGGAGACCTTTTTAATGCCGTCATAGGGGTTCAGGGCGAAATAGTGAAGCAGGAGAGAGGTTAATGAAGGGAGGTAATCCGACGGTTCTGGTTGTAGTTCTCCTTAACATATTACTATTTTTTTCGTCTACTAATTTACATGCTTCTCTAGAAGCTGGAATACGCGCAAAGGAAAGAGGTCATTACGCAACTGCAATGCGAGCCTGGAAGGCGCTGGCCAAGAAAGGAGATGCGCGTGCACGAAATAATATAGGTCACATGTACGAAGAAGGTCTCGGTGTCGCTCAAAACTATGCAGAGGCGATGAAGTGGTACAAACAAGCGGCTGAAAGTCGTTTACCTGAAGCACAATATAATGTTGGATTGCTTTACTATCATGGTTACGGCGTTGCAAAAAACCCCCGAGAGGCTATAAAGTGGTTCAAATTAGCTTCGAGGAAGAAGCTTTTGGAGGCTGAGTATATGATGGGTCTAGCACACCATGAGGGTAAAGGTGTGCGGCTTGACTATAAAGAAGCTCTTTCATGGTTCTCTAGATCGGCCAAGAAAAATCACGCTCCTTCGCAGTTTATGTATAGCTTTATGCTGCAGGCTGGCGAAGGTTTAGATCCGGATCCCTTTCGTGCCTACGCTTGGTCTAAGCTTGCAGAACTCAATAAGCAACCTGAATCCGATGCGATATATAACCTCTCTGCTTTAGCGCTTGAAAAGAGCGAAGTCGCGCAAGCGGAAGCTTTAGCGCGCCGCTGCTTCGGTTCAGCACTCAAGGATTGCCCGTTAGACTAAAAATCATATAAGAAAAGCGTAAAACGCCGCTAAAGAGCTGGTTGCTTCGACCGATTTATAAGGCATCCAGCAATTAAGAATAAGGCGTAGTGACATGAGCCCGAGAAATAAACTCCTAGCGATGAACCAATACAAGGGCGTGGACACAGGAGCTGCTGCTGAGTACGCAGACGGTGTTCAACTGATTCAAATGCTGTTTTCGGCGCTTTTAGATTCCATCAGTGACGCTGATGGCCATATTCAGCGTGGAGACTTAGCGAAAAAAGGTGACAGTATCACTCGAGCGCAAAAAATTGTTAGTGGGCTTAGGCTATCGCTGGACTTTGAGCGAGGCGGCGAATTAGCCCGAAATCTAGACGACCTTTACGAATATGCCAATCGTCGTCTGGTTAGTGCCAGCGCAAGCAATGATACTGAGGCGCTTAGGGAAGTAAAAGAAATCATCTCGGATATAAGTTCCGCTTGGCAACTAATTCCGTCTCTTATGAAGCCACAAGATACCGCAGCCGCCTAAATTCTTTAGCAGGGCGGCCCTGCACCTAACCAATTGCAGTTATCGTGATCTATATTTCGTAGAATCTTAAATTCTCTTAACATCGCGGCATTTACTCTAATGTAATAGAATTAGGGGCGAGGATACTTTGCCGCTATTGGAAAATTGGTTGGGAGAAATACGACATTAACTCTGAGGATGTTGTAATCGGTGCTGCAATGCGCGAGATCTGGCAGATTGTAGATGCGGCAGCAGCTAGCGACGCTCCAGTTATGATTCGTGGTGAGACTGGCGTCGGCAAGGAAGTAGCTGCAAGACAAGTACATCAGCGCTCGACTCGTGCGGGCAGTGCATTTGTACCGATTAATTGCGGAGCGGTCCCGTCGGAGCTTTTAGAGAGTGAGCTTTTTGGTCATCGAAAAGGCGCTTTTACCGGCGCTATCTCTGACCACAAAGGTCGATTTGAGATTGCTGATGGTGGAACGCTATTTCTGGATGAAATTGGAGATATGCCACCTCACCTCCAGGTAAAAATCCTAAGAGTCCTCGAAGATAAGGCGATTACTCCGGTCGGGGCAAATCAAGAAACAGAGGTAGATGTGCGAATTATTGCAGCGACACATCAAGATCTAGAGAAAATGATACTTTCAACTGATTTTCGCGAAGATCTTTATTACAGACTAAATGTAATACCGCTTAATGTCCCACCTTTACGAGAAAGACGCGAAGAATTTGATGAGTTTTTAGATTTTTTTGCCGAAAAGCATGCTGGAGTTAGCGAGAGAATTACTTTTTCTTCTTTAACTCGAGAAAGGCTAAGAGACTACCACTGGCCAGGTAATGTGCGCGAACTATCGAATTTGGTTGCGCGTTTCAATGCACTTTGGCCGCAGTCAGAAATAGATATAACGACCATTCCAAGATCAATGCTGCCACCTGGTATGCGACCTCAATCCCCTACTGGAACTGGTGCATCAGTAGACGCTTCATCAGATAATAGTCAAAGTGAAGTGGAAGCCATTATTGGATTGGCGCAAGGCTGGCAGTCAGATGATGGAGGCGGAGGTGGTGAGATAGAAATGCGACAGATTCTTCAAGACGTTGAATCAAGGCTTATAACCGCTGCTTTAGAAGATTCTGATGGAAATGTATCTGCCGCCGCTAAAAGGCTTAACATGCAGCGCACGACATTGATTCAGCGTATTGCCAAGCTTGGTTTACGCGATTGATATGCCGCTTAAGCGCTACTGAATAATCTTTAATTATTATTAAATAGTCAGAAATTCGTCTCTCTCCCTGTTAGATTCTGACTTAAATGTGACAGTTTTCCTCCTATATACCCAGCTAAAATTAACATAACCAAATGTTTTTAAACAAAAAAATTAAGTTGGCATCCTATTTGCTTTAAACAGATACCAAATTACTGTTTTTAGTCAAGGGAAATGCTATGAGTGCAGATATTAACCCACGTATCGGTTGGATTTATGGAGAAGGCGACGTTACAAGCCTGCTTGAAACGAGTGCATCAATAGACGCAGAAATTGTGCCGCTCTCAGGATGGGAAGAAGCAGTGGATCAGGGTGGTCAATGGACTGCGATGATTGTTGAGCTGTCTAGAAATGTAACAGTGATAAAACAATTAATTCAAAAAACCGGTTTTTCAGGTGATATACCAATTATTGCTATTGTCTCCGGGAGTCAATTTGAAACCGGTATTAATGCAATGGCTGCTGGTGCTAGCGGGGTTATTCAAAAAGAAGAACTAACATCAACAACATTGATAGAGAAGCTTTCCTCATTACTAGACGACGATTTTGACAGCAAACAAGATACTTCTTTAGAGTCATCTAAGTCTTTTCATGATATTGAAAATCAAACAGGGCAGCCTGAAAAGAACTCTAAGGTGGTATCCAGTCAAGAGTCTTCTTATGTTTTTGTGGACCCGTTGTCCCAAAGTTTATTTGCGTTAGCCCAGCGTGTGGCTAGAGCTGATGTATCTGTACTTGTACAGGGTGCAACTGGCGCTGGTAAAGAAGTGTTGGCTAAGGTTGTTCATCAATCCTCTCAGAGGTCAAATCAGCCCTATATCAGTATGAATTGTGCTGCTATCCCAGAGAACTTGGCTGAAGGAATGCTTTTCGGTCATGAAAAAGGGTCTTTTACAGGCGCTACAAGAACTCAAAAAGGTCTTTTTGAGCAAGCTAATGGAGGGACAATTTTTCTCGATGAGATTGGAGAGATGCCGCTTTCCTTGCAGTCTAAGTTATTGCGCGTTTTGCAAGAGAAAACGTTGACCAGGATTGGTGGAGAAAAATCTATAAATCTAGATGTCAGGGTTATCGCGGCGACCAATCGAAATCTTACCGACTTAATTAGCGCAAGATTATTTAGAGAAGATTTATATTTCAGATTAAGCGCATTTAAATTAACTATTCCTCCATTGGCTAGTAGGCGATTAGACATCGCGCCACTGGTTGATCTGATGCTATCAAAGCACAGCGAATCGCTTGGTCGTGAAGTAGGAATAACTACTTCCGCTATGAATGAGCTGATGCACTATAGATGGCCTGGTAACGTAAGAGAACTTGAAAACGTTATCTCTCGTGCCATTGTTATGAGTGATGGGGATCATATCGACGCGTGTCACATACTCCTTGATGATATTAGACCAAATGATGGTTGGCAGGAGTTGGGTGATCAAACAGCCTCAGCAATGCAAAGACTAATATCTTCAGATCCATTTAAAACCGGTAATGATATCAGTACAGGTGTGCTGGGAAGCTCGGTAAAGCAGACTGAGTGCAATACTATTTTGGCAGCATTACAGGCGAGTAAAAATCGCGCTGAAGCGGCGGTGAAATTAGGCATAAGCCCTAGAACCTTACGGCATAAGCTTAAGAAACTCAGAGATCACGGAATGCAAGTACCTCAGGCTTATGCGAGGTAGGGGATCATTATGAAAGTAGAACAAAATCCGATAGCACAATCTTTGCTTGAGCAGATACGACAGCACCAGCAGCAGATCAATGAAACTCGTATAGAAGCAGGGTTTGAGGTTGATTCTGGCTACAAGCAGGTTAATTTTTCCGATGCGGTTGGCAGTGCTTTAAAAGAAGTAAACGCACTAAAGATGTCATCGTCAGCTGCAGCGGCGGCATATGAATCAGGAGTAGATATTCCATTGTCAGATGTAATGGTGGATATGCAGAAAGCGTCACTTGCCTTTGAGGCCACGCTCCAAGTTAGGAACAAAGTACTAAAAGCATATGAAGACATAATGAATATGCCGGTTTAATAAATTTACTTTAGGGGATAATTTAGATGGAAGCGACAGCGACTTTACCAGGCCAAACGCCTTTACAAATAGGTGCTGATAACTCAGGCAATATGCCAGCTGCTTCAGCAGGAGCACCACCGGCCACAAGCCAGGCACAATCTGCCGGTAGTGCATTTCCCAGTGTCTCAGAGATTTTTGATACCCCACTAGTACGTAAGGCGATGCCAGGAATAATAGTGGTTATTTCCTTGATGTTATTAATGTTGGCATATCTTTGGATCCAGGATAGTGGGCATAGAGCTTTGTATCCTGAAATGTCCGATTCTGATCGACAGGCGGCCTACGATGCATTGCGTGCCGCAGATTTTAATGTTCAAGTCGATTCTTCTACAGGTGTTATAAGCGTTCCAGTAGGACGTTATTATGAGGCGCGTATGTTACTGGCTTCCTCTGGATTACCGCGGGAGGCAAATACAACCGCTGTGGACGCGCTCTCCTCGGATTCGTCAATGATGACAAGCCAGTTTATGGAGCAGGCCCGCTATAGCGCTGCAATTGAAGCGGAACTGGCAAAAAGTATAGTAAAGATAGCAACGATAGACGCTGCACGTGTGCATCTGGCTACCACCAAACGATCTCCGTTCATGCGCAGAAAGACCGAATCCAGTGCTTCAGTAATTTTAGTTCCACACGCGGGGCGCGCGGTTTCCAATGCGCAGGTCCAAGCCATAACGCATTTAGTTTCTTCAAGTGTGCCATATTTGTCCTCAGACAATGTCGTGGTGGTGGATCAAATGGGGAACCTGCTTACTCAGGACGAAGATAGTATAGGTCAGCTTGTTGGAGTATTTACTGAATATGAGCGTGATCTTGAAGAGCAATACAGAAGTAGAATAAACGCTATTCTTGGACCATTAGTAGGACTGGAGAATATTAGAGCTGAAGTTGACGTGGCGGTTGATTTCACTCAGCTCGAGTCAACGTATGAAAATTTTGATAGAGATAATGTTGGCGGTGAAGCCAGATCCGAATCTATCAGTATAGAGAGAGAAGCTGCAACTCAAGGCGGTGGTATTCCTGGAGCGACTAGTATGGTGCTCGAGAGTGCTACAGCGCCGCAAGCAGACGAAATTGGCGGGGAAGAAGAAGAAAGAATAAGTAGCAGCAGTACAACTCGAAATTACGAGCTTGATAAAGAAACAACATACATAAAACAACCAGGTGGATCGATAGAACGACTATCGGTTGCTGTAGTAGTAAATCAAGAGCAGCTCCTGCTTCCTTCTGCAGAAGGCACAGAATCAAAAGCAGACCGAGCAGTAGATCAGGATAAGCTCGCGAGGTTAGAAAATTTGGTTCGAGGTGTTGTCGGCTTTGATGAAGATCGAGGGGACAATGTAACCTTAGTAACATCTACCTTTGATATACCGGAGGAAATTGTTGACACCACCAAGTGGTATGAAAGTCATTATCTGCTCAGTGTTGTGCAGGTAATTGCGGGTCTTTTAGTCTTTGGCTTGCTAATGCAGATGGTTGTTCGCCCTGTACTAGGCCATTTCCTTAGTGGAGCTAGTTTAGGTGAAGTAGATCCAGTGACCGGATTGCCAGTGGAGACTGTTGGTGGAATAGATGGCGCCGGCGCTGTGGGAGATGATGGCATGCTTGAAATGGGAGAGGGTGAAACTCTTGAGGATATAAAGGCAAAGCTTAAGCCTAAAAAATCTAGTATCTCCCCCGAAATGCTTGATACTGCCAATACCTATGATGACAAGGTGGCATTGGTCAGATTATTAGTATCAGAAGATTCGGGCAGGGTTGCGAATGTGTTGAAGAAAATGGTTTCGCCTGAGTAAAAAAGGCGGAGCTGAGAAAGTTAGGAGAGAGTCAAATGGCTGAAGCAAGCGAAGAAGAACAAGATACAAAAAGTGCTGGGGCACCTTTGTCAGATGCCGTTAAAGCAGAAATTGAAGCCCTGACCGGGGCGGAACGCGCTGCGGTTATTATGCTTTTACTTGGTGAACAACAGGCAGCAGATATTATTCGATACTTATCACCCAGAGAGGTTCAAAACCTTGGCGCTTGTATGGTTGCTGTAGCGGACCTCTCCCAAGAGGCCGTTAGCGCTGTGCTAGATGATTTTGTTTCGACCATCAAAAATCAAACTAATCTAGGACTTGGAACAACGGATTATGTTGAAAACATTCTTAAGCGAGCACTGGGAGAAGATAAAGCTGCCACAGTACTTGGGCGAATTATGCCAGGATCTACAAGCAAAGGACTTGAGATTCTAAGGTGGATGGATGCTAGATCAATTGGCGAGATGATTCAGGATGAACATCCTCAGGTAATAGCAATTATTTTGTCCGTATTGGAATACGATGTTGCAGCAGATGTGCTCAATTTTCTAGCGGCGGACATACGTGCGGAGGTTGTTCAACGGGTTGCGATGCTTGATACCGTGCAACCAAATGCAATGGAAGAGCTTGAATCAATTATGAAGAAGCAATTTTCAAATAGTTCCTCTGCTAAATCATCTAGTTTCGGAGGAATTGGCGCTGCAGCTAAAATTATGAATTTTACAAAAGTCGAATTAGAAAGCACGGTTCTTCAAGGTGTAGCAGATGTGGATGAGGAGCTCGCATTAAAAATACAAGACAATATGTTCACCTTCGATAATTTGTCCGCCCTAGATAATCGAGGGGTACAGGTACTCATGCGCAATGTTGAATCTGATATGTTGATGATCAGCCTTAAAGGAGCTGATGAACCAGTTAAAGATAAATTTTTGGACAATATGTCCTCCCGAGCGAAAGTTATGTTTCTTGATGAGATGGAAGCTAAGGGACCGATTAGAATCACTGATGTTGAAGAAGCTCAGAAGAGTATTGTGCGTATAGCGAGGAAGCTATCTGACGCGGGCGAACTCGTTTTGGCTGGCAGAGGTGATGATTTTGTCTAATCAAGACGGAAATGTGAGCTGGAAGCTTAATGATTTGATTCATGCTTCTCGGCGAGCTTCATATCGAAGATATGAATCACTTGAGCACGCAGATAAGGAGCAGGAATTTTTACCCTGGACGCCCACCATGCTTAAGCTCATAGATGATCAGATAGTAGAAGCTAATATTGAAGAGGAGCAAAATGAGCCTTCTTCTGATTCGCTTGATGAAAAAGAATGTTTGGAACCTGTTGTAGAGGAAAAACTAGTTTCAGAGGAAAAAATGATAGCTGAGGTGCAGGAAAGTTATCAGAAAGGTTATGACGAAGGTAAGGCAGTCATAGAGTCCGAGTTATCCGATAAACTGAATAAATTAGAACAATTTATCGATGGATTTACTAATGCCCAGGAAAACCTAGAAGATTTTCATTCGCCGTTGGTTAAATTGTCTTTAGCAATCGCGAATCAACTAGTGAGGGCTGAAATTAGACTTGATGCTGCGGTGATAAACGAACTTGTTCGTCAGAGCCTCTCTGCTATTGAGAGTACTAGTGAAGACACCGTAGTAGTCTATCTCGCTGAAGAGGATTTGGAGCATGCAAACAATATCTTGGCTGAGACTTTTCCCAATGTGAAATTTGAAATTGATAATGAATTGTCATCGGGCAGCTTGCGAGTTGTTATGGACGATACAGCAATAGAAGATTTAATTGAGAATAGATTGAATGCGCTTTCTGATCAATTGTTTCAACCTCAACAGGAGTCAAATCTTGGGCATCAGCAAATTATTGATCCTGCGACAAATAGTGATGGAGAAACATTAGTTAGTCCCGAAGAAAAGGAGTCCGGTTTTGCCGACACCATGATTTCAAAACCGATAACTTCTGCTGAGAATGAAAATGACCTGGAAGTGGAGAATTCTATTAATGAACCGTCATCACCCACTGAAATAGAAGAGCCAGAGATGTTAAGCATTACCACTGAAGATGAAGATAAAAAATCAGCAACAACGTTTGAAGAAGTTGATACAGAAGATACCAAGGGCTGATGAAAATGAGTACCGAGTTTGCGACCCAAGTAGATCGATATATTGGAAGACTCAATCCACCGCCTCTTGAGCCCTCGGGGAAGCTATTACGAGTTGTAGGAATGACGGTTGAAGTTTCAGGAGTAGTCGCGCCTGTTGGAGCGAAGTGCCATATATCAACAGCATCTCCTAATGGTTTTATAGAGGCAGAAGTTGTGGGATTCAATGATGACGTACTTTTTTTGATGCCATACGGACCTATCGAAGGTGTTTCCCCAGGGGCTAGCGTCAATGTGGTAAGCAGATTTCCAACGGTTAACGTCAGTAGAGATATGTTAGGTAGAGTAGTTAATGCACAAGGTGAGCCAATTGATGGACTTGGAGAAATAAAACCTTCTAAGTCTTGTGGATTATTTGGTTTCCCGATTAATCCTATGGAACGCGGACCGGTGGAACACGCACTAGACACCGGTATAAAGGCTATCAATTGTTGTTTGACTCTTGGTCAAGGCCAGCGAATTGGTTTAGTAGCTGGATCTGGTGTGGGCAAAAGTGTTCTGATGGCTATGCTGGCGAGGAATACTGCTGCCGATGTTGTGGTAATTGGATTGGTAGGTGAGCGAGGTAGAGAAGTTCAAGAATTTGTTAGTACTACTCTTGGAGAAGCAGGACTGAGAAAGTCTATAGTAGTTGCTTCGCCCACATATGACCCTCCTGTTGCGCGTTTAAAAGCCGCGCATTTGGCACATGTAATTTCTGAATATTTTCGAGATCGTGGAAAGCGGGTTTTGCTATTGTTTGATAGCTTAACAAGAGTTGCACATGCACAACGCGAAATAGGATTAGCCGTGGGTGAGCCGCCTACTGCAAAAGGTTATCCTCCTTCTGTTTTTGCACTATTACCTAGCCTGATAGAAAGAGCGGGAGTCGGGGCCCATGGCCATGGTTCCATTACCGCCATATATACGCTACTTGCTGAAGGTGATGACAGGGCAGATCCCATAGTAGATATCGCCCGTGCTTCTCTTGATGGGCAGGTAATGCTTTCGAGGGATTTAGCTGATGCGGCGCACTATCCTTCAATCGATCTTAATGGATCCATTTCTCGGATAATGGACAACCTTGTTGATAAGGAGCAGGTCAATTTAGCTAATCGGTTGCGACGTTATTGGTCTCTTTATAGACAAAACTTAGATCTCATACAAGTTGGTGCATATGAGGCAGGCACCAATACCGAACTTGATGAAGCTATTGAGCTAATCGGAAAGATAACCGAATTTTTGCGCCAGGAGAGTGAGGATTATTTCTCTTTTGAAGATTGCTGGAAAGGCTTGAGAGCTTGCCTTGGAGGAGCTTAAAAATGACACAAGCATGGAGAATTTTATCTGAAAAATGTGCCCGAGAGGTTACTAAGGCCCAGGTTATTGTCGCCACCTGCGTTGAAAAAAAGAAGACTATTGAGAGTCAGATGGAAAAATTGGATCAATTGATAAATGAATATAGCAAGGAGTTATTTGGTTCTAAGAAAGACGGCTTGGTCGACGTTGGAGCAAATACTCTTCGACGTCAATTTATATCAGAGGTGCGTCAAGCCAGGGACGGTCTAAATAGAGAAAATTCCATGTTGGAGATTGATCTCCGCGCAGCTCGAGAGGTGCTACAAGAGAGGAGATTAGAGGAAATGAAAGCAAAAAAAATGTTAGAAAGGGACAAAGAACGTACTGAAAAGAATAATAACTTACAGGAGCGCAAGGAGTTTGAATCAACCGCGCTCAACCAATTTAACCTAAGAAATGCTTGATGGCACAGTATTTGCTATATATCTAATATATAAATTAACGGCAAAAAAAGAGGCTGAGCCTTGAAAAACACAATAGACAACATGTTCTTCTCTACAACCAAAGCAGCAAAGGGTTTGGACGGTATTGCATCCATAGTAAGCCCGGAAACGGATTCGGATGTTCAGGGATTTGAAACTACTTTCCGGCAAGCGCTAGCCGCCATTGATGACCCAAGAAGCGGCAAAGACTTGCCAAAAGAATTATTGGAGTTTGATCCTGAAAAGATAGCTGGGATGGCTTTAACCCAAAAGAAACTCAGTTCAGATTCATCTGTACTTATTGGAGATGCTGACTTAAGCAATCAAACGGTTATTGCGTTTGCAGCATTGCAAGGTATGGATGCTGAATCACTTAAAACTCTTTTTGAGAAACCAGCTTCAGTTAAAGCGCAGATGAGCGAGGCCGTGTTAGCGGATAAAACACTATCGATTAGTGATTCTTTAGTCGATGATTTTAGTGAAATGCCTCCAGGATCGGTGGAGCAGACCGTAAAGGCGCTTGAGGAACAAGGTCTCTTGCCCGCGGTTCAAACTAGTGGATTGACAGAGAAGCTAAGCTCAGAAAATGCTTCCACCGATAGTCACTTGTTAAGTGATGTTGATACAGGAATACAAAAGGCAGAAGAAAAACCTATATTAGATAAAGAAATCGGGCATCCTGATAGCATCACCAATAACTGGTTAAATTCAAGGGTTAGAGAAGACAGTCCCACTTCCGATGAAGTTCGTGTTACTCCTACTCCTACTCCTACTCCTGCTCTTACTGCGAAAGGTGCGGATTTGCCTTACACTAATACTAAGGTAGATTCAGTTGATAGTGATTCGGATCTTGCAGCGCGAGAATCGTTACTGATGGGAAAAAATTCAGCAACAGTTTCTCCCAATGAGCGTGTCACACCCGATCGCACGGATTATAGAGGAGTGTTAGACAAAACTAGCGGAATAGACTCTTCAGAATTGGATTTGATCAAAGAAGTGGACTCAAAAAAATTGAATGCGGCTTCTACGGCTAATGCCATGACCAGAACGAGTGTCGAAACTGAAAAATTGGAAAAACCCCAAATCGAAATTACTTCTGGGTTGGTAAATTCTTCGGGACCCCGTAAGGACAAAGGACAACACCTCACGTCATCAGAGCGACCCATTGAATTTGAAGAGATACAGCTTCCTAAAGACAATAAGCTATCAAACACTCAAGCAGCAAGCTTGCAAGCGATAAAAACAATTAGTGAGGTAGCGCCTCAATCTCAGCATGTTAACTCTATCGCGCCTGCAAAACCCTTAACACAGCAAGCCAATTTTACTAGCGCTGTTCCAGTAGGTGAGGTAGCGGCTCTAGAGTCGGTGGTATCAAGCTCCGAATCAAATGCGGCCTCGGAATCACTTACGCAGCCTAAAGGACTCACAGCTAGAGTGGCGGTAGATGATTTGCCTGGTAAATTGACCGCGTTAGTTCAGCAAAGAATAGTTAACGGCTTAAAGGTTGAAGGGTGGCGTTATCAAGTGCATTTGCACCCAGAAGAATTAGGTAGTGTAGAGATTCAAATGGAGATGATTGATGGTCGTTTGGAAGCTCGTATTTTAGCGAGTAATGTAGCCGCGAGAGATTTATTGAATGAGCATCTTGCTAAGTTAGAAGAATCTTTACAAAACGGCGGAATTAAGGAAAGTATGGTACAGGTTGGCTTGGAGCAAAGGCAAGATTCCAAGAAGTCATTTGATTCGAGTGATGATAATAAAGAAGCTCAAGCTGAACTTGCAGATAGCGAAGAAAGCGCTAAAAAAGATACGCTAAAAAGTAATGATGGTGAACTAGACCTTTTTGTCTAAATAGAATGATCGTGAGGAATAAAAATGGCTGAAGAAGAAGTACAGGAAGAAGAAAAGCAAAAACCCCCGATAGTGATGATTGTTTTGGTAATTGTCGGTGTGCTTCTGCTTGTGGGTATTACAATGTTTGGTACGTTGTTTGCCACGGGATTTTTCGATGCCGAGGAGGAGACAGCGGAAGAAGCCATAGCAGCCTTGGAAGAAGAAGAGGAAGCTGATGCTGAGGCAGTGGCAAGTTCGGGGCCACAGCTCTTAGAAACGCCTGAGAAAGAAAAGCTTGATACAGTTTATTTCAAGATACCTCAGTCGTTAGTATCGAATGTAAAAGACTCACGCAAAGTAATGCAGATTACTATTCAAGTATCCACCCATTACGACCAACAAGTGATTGATAATATTGAGAAGCATTCTCCTGCATTGATATCTGAGATGCTTAATATTTTGGGTGAGGTAACCGAGAAAGACATAAAAGATAGTGAGTTCAAAGTAAATTTAGCTGACGATCTTAAATTAGCTATGAATGCGACACTTGAAGAACGCGAAGATTTTGGCGGTATCGAGAGTGTTTATTTTGTTGAATTTATAATTCAGTAATTTGATTTTTTGGACGGGAGTGATGTAATGGCTGCTGATGGAAATTTGTTATCTACTGAGGAGCTAGGAGCGCTCACTGCAGGAATAGACGATGGTACCATTGAGGTAGATACAGGTATTAATACCGGAGCCCAGGTAGTCCGACATGATATAGCTAGTGAAGATAGTTCCTTAGGAGTTAATACTGGCGCGATAGACATGATAAATGAGCGCTTCGTCCGGCATTTTAGGAGCGGCCTAGTAGATGTATTGCGAACTACGCCGAAAATGTCTCCAGGTGAAGTTAGGACGCTCCCTTTTAATGAATTCTTGAGCCCTCTTGAAGCGCCACTCTCAGTTAATATCGTAAGATTAAACCCTATGAGAGGTTATTCTTTGATGGTAATAGATCCAAATCTAATATTTGCCTGTCTAGATAACTTTTTTGGTGGTTTTGGTCGAGGTATAGGTGATTTGCCCCAAGGCCGCCTATTTACTCCTACTGAAAACTCTATAATAAATCTCCTGGTTGATATTATGTTCGCAAGTCTACAAGAAGCTTGGGCGCCAGTTATGCCTATGTCTTGTGAGCGGGTAAGTACAGAAGTGAATCCGCAGTTCGCTCAAATTGCTGATGAAATGGATTTGGTTGTATGGAGTCAGTTTAAGATGAGTATTGGTGATACTGTCGAAGGAGCTGTAGACATCGTATATCCTTATGGAGCCTTAAAACCTATAAGAGATTTACTTCGAAGTAGAGTCCAGACAGGGGATGATGATGATGCCTCGGCTTCCGAATGGAGCCAACAATTAAAAACAGCATCGGGCGATGCCAAGTTAGATATCAACGTTACCTTAGCAGATATAAAGTCATCGATAGGGGAAATGGAGCGAT
>MDTG01420746.1_pt1 | contig 17506 bp, 19 predicted proteins | sample 811421 | NCBI WGS metagenome assembly MDTG01 (sample SAMN05326645, study PRJNA326480) | marine metagenome | isolation source: seawater | place: Pacific Ocean: South East | collected 2011
AAACAAAAAAAAATTTCCTTATGGAAAAAAAATTAATTTTAATTCATTAAGAAAAGGCGAAGTTGTTGGAGAACATGAGGTAACCTTCTCAAGTGGTAAAGAAATAATTACCTTGAATCATGAAGCATTTGACAGAGCTCTTTATTCAGAAGGTGCTTTTACTGCTGCAAAATGGTTGATGAATAAAAAACCTGGACTTTATTCAATGAGAGATGTTTTGAATTTTAAATGAATGAAATTCAAAGATCTAAAATAATAACAAAAATATTAAATAAGATTTATCCAAAAACACAAATTCCTTTAAAACATAGAAATAGATTTACTCTATTAGTTTCTGTTTTATTATCTGCACAAACCACAGATGTTAATGTAAATAATGTTACCAAAAATATTTACCCAAAATTTAATAAACCAGAACATTTTGTAAAATTAGGAAGAAAGAACATTGAAAGATTAATTAAGAGCATAGGTATTTTTAGAGTAAAAGCTAAAAGTGTTTATTTATTATCAAAGCAACTAATTGAAAATCATAAAGGAAGGGTTCCAGATAACTTTGAGGAACTTGAAAAACTTCCTGGTGTTGGGCATAAAACGGCCAGTGTAGTAATGTCACAGGGGTTTGGACATCCAGCTTTTCCCGTTGATACACATATCCATCGACTAGCCCAAAGATGGGGCTTAACTAGTGGTAAAAATGTTATTCAAACTGAAAAGGATTTAAAAAAAATATTTCCAAAGAAATTCTGGAACAAGCTTCACCTACAAATAATTTATTATGGAAGAGAGCATTGTAAGGCCAGAGAATGTTATGGTTTGACTTGTAAAATTTGTACTACTTGCTATCCTAATAGAAAAAATCCGATAAAAACAAAGAAAGCTTAATTATGAAAATTTTAGGAATAGGGAACGCAATTGTAGATGTCATCTGTAAAGTTGATGACAGTTTTATTGTTCAAAACAGTTTGACAAAAAGTACAATGAAATTATTTTTTGATGAAAATGAATTTAAAAAATTATTAACCGATCTTAAAATTGAAAAAACTGTTTCTGGTGGATCGGTAGCAAATTCAATGGTGGGTATTTCTCAGTTGGGTAATAAAGTTGGATTTATAGGGAAAGTATCTGATGACAATTTTGGTAGTAAATATGAAGAAGGTTTAAAGAAAGAAAATGTAGAATATTTTTATAAGAAAAAAAAAGAAGAATTGCCAACAGGAACATGTTTAATTTTGGTTACGCCAGACTCTGAAAGAACAATGTGTACATTCTTAGGGACTGCAGGAAAAATTAATGAAAATGACGTGAGCTCTGAAGCGATTAAGAAAAGTGAAATAATATTTCTTGAAGGTTATCTTTGGGACGAAGGTGATCCTAAAAAAGCATTTGATAAAGCAATAAATAATGCAAACAAGGTAGCAATGTCATTATCAGATCAATTCTGTGTAGATAGACACAAACCTCATTTTTTAAACTTAGTTAAAAATAAATTGGATATTACATTTGCTAATGAACAAGAAATTACATCATTGATCGATGCTAAAAATTTTAATGAAGTAATAAACTTTTCTAAACAACTTGGTAAATTAATGGTACTTACTAGAGGAGAAAATGGAGCTATTGCAATAAAAGGTAATGAAGTAGCTGAATGTAGCGCACAAAAAAATCTTAAAATAGTTGATTTGACAGGAGCAGGAGATTTGTTTGCAGCTGGTTTTTTACACGGTTATGTAAATAATTTATCAATTAAACAAAGTTTAGAAAAAGGTACCGAAATGTCTTCAAAGGTGATCCAACAAATAGGAGCCAGACTTTAATTTTTTTTTCTTTTAAAACTTCCTTTTCCCTTCTTAGGTTTAATTTTTTTTGGTCTAAATTTTCTTGATAAAAGATCTTTGGCAATAAAGTTTCTTTTCTTCATTTTAACAGTTTATAACCCTTTTTATTATTTGTAATAAATCTGCTGTCTCCAAAATTAGAAGATATTTTTTTTCTTAAACGATAAATATGTGTTTCAACAGTATGTGTTTCTAGGTCTTTGGAATGTTTCCACACATTTTTTTGTAAATCTGAACTACTGCATTCCACCTTTGAATCATTTAGATAGATTAATAAATCTATCTCCCTTTCGGTCAAATTTAATGATGAATTTTCTTTAAATATTAATCTAGAATTTGTATCTATAGTATATTTTCCAATAGATATTTTGGAGTTAATTCCATAATTACTCTTTGATAAGTAAATATTAATTTGTTGCAATAAATTTTTAATTTTAAATTTTTTGTTATAAAAAATAAAATTTTTATAATTTATATTTTTATTTGAAGAAATAATTAATGATTCTGGGTTTTTTATTATAAATTTATTAAAATTTTCATCATTTTCTGTGAAATTAAATAAATTGAAATTTAATTCTGATTTAATCTCAACTAATATTTCGTATAATGCTGGTAATTTTAATAGAACAACGTTGAACTTATTCATTTTACTATGATAATTAAGTTAAAAAAAAATATAATTTATATAGATCAATTTAAACTAAAATGTTCTCTAGGAAAAGCAGGAATCAAAAAAAAGAATAAAGAGGGGGATAATATAACTCCAAAAGGTCTTTTTAGTATTGGAGAGCTATATCACAGATCAGACAGAATAGGTAAATTTCAAACTAAATTAATTTCAAAAGTTATTAAAAAAAATTCAGGCTGGTGCAATGATTCTAATTCCAAGGATTATAATCGTCCAATAAAAATTAACAAAAAGTATAAACATTCATATGAAAGTTTGTATAGAAAAGATCACAAATACGATTTATTTATTCCAATAAAATATAATTTTTATAAACCTGTTAAAAACAAGGGTAGCGCAATTTTTTTACATTTAACAAAAAATTACAATACCACTGCGGGGTGTATAGCAATTAAAAAAAAAGATTTTTTTGTTATGCTTAACTTAATAGATAAAAAAACAAAGATTAAAATTTTTTAACCTCTTTTACCAAATATTTTAGTTCCAATTCTAATAAAAGTAGACTTATAACTCAATGCATCGATATAATCGTCAGACATTCCTAAACTTAAATCTTTAAAATTTAATTCATCATTCTTTTTTTTAATAGGTGAAAAAAATTTTGAACTTGACTGATTTATAGGTGGCAAACACATTAAACCAATTACGTCCAAATTCATTTTTTCACATTCATTAGAAAGTTGACTCACACTATCCAAAGAAGTTCCACTTTTTTGAGTTTCTTCTCCTATATTTATCTGTAAAAAAATTTTTATCTTTTTATTTTGTTTTATTTGTTCTTCTGAAATTTTTTTTGCCAGTTTGAAAGTATCTACAGAATGTATATAATCGAATATTTTTACCGCTTGTCTAACTTTATTTGATTGTAATTTTCCAACCATATGTAGCTTGACTTCATTATTTTTATTTTTAATTTCAGTCCATTTGCTTATTGCTTCTTGAACCTTGTTTTCACCAAAATGGATATGGCCATGTTCGATTAATGGAATAATTTCAGTAATTGGAAAAGTTTTAGAAACCGCAACTATATTAGGTATATAATTTGAATAGTTTAATTCATGAATCTTTTGCTTAACTTTTTCGTTTAATTCTAATATGTTTTTAACACTCTGATGCATTTATCAAATTTTAAAAAATATTTCTTTATTGATGAATTTAATCCTAAACATTTAAAGGCTTTAAATAAAAATATAACTTTAATTTGGAGAAGTAAATACAAACAAGATGATTTAAAATTGATATATAAATTAGCTAATTTTTGCAAACTAAACCAAAGAAAATTATATTTGTCCAATAACGTTAAATTAGCAATAAAACTTAACTTAAATGGGGCCTATATCTCAGCATATAATAGAGATTTCAGTTTTAACAACTATAAATTTAAAAAAAATTTTAAAATAATTGGTTCTGCACATAACCTTTTTGAAATTAACATTAAAAAACAACAAAAAATTGTAGAAATATTTATATCTCCAGTTTTTAAATATAAAAAAAGAATTTCTTTAGGGATTCATAGATGCAATTTTCTATTTAATAATAAAAAATTTCAAAGGATAGCACTTGGTGGTGTTAATGAAAAAAATATTAAGTTATTAAAACTAACTAGTTTTATTGGTTTTGCTGCTATTGATATGTACAAAAAAAAAGGCCCCAAATAATTGGGGCCTTAATTTTTATTATACTAAATTAGTTTAGAATGAAAATGAAACTGCAAGAGCTTTATTTTCATCGTCTGTACCACTAGCATATCCTACATCATCTGTTTTAGTTAAATGACCTTTAATAGTCATTGAACCCATAGTGTAAGATACTTGATATGAAGTTGTTACTTCATCAACTGATTTTTGAGCATTATCAGCTGTAGATCTATCTACAGATACAGTTAAATCATCATTAACTGCAAAAGATGCACCTACATGCATTGCGTCAATGTCAGAGCTGCTTGCTGCGTCTTGGTCTATTGATAAGTCAGTAATACCAACTGTCAATCCGCCCATAGCATAGCTAGCTGAAAGTGTAACTTCTGTTGCAGAGTTAGTTGCATCAGCTTGATTTACATCACCAATACTTACTCCAACAGTCATACCATCAACTATGTCAGCTTTTTTAATTGCTATAGCAACGTCAGATCCACCTGTTGCTCCTGGAGACATACCGATAGTTAAATCAACACCTGCGATATCACCATTTGTGTACCCAATGTTAGTTGTACCAGTAACACCATTTGAAACGTGATTAGCAGTTTCAGTTACGGCTGATGCTAATGAATAAGATGCAGAACCGTAAGCATTTGGAGTTAGCTTAACTGCTCCACCTTTTTCCATACCAGTCATAACCCAAAAAGTACCGCTATCAGTTGCGATTGAAACTGATTGATCATCATATGGAGTGTTTCCATCGTCTAACTCGTAAGACGCTTTAACAGTCCAACCTTGATCTGTTTCACCTGATCCACTTAATGTAATACTGTCACCGAATGAAAATCTTTCACCGTGTACTTCATCATCATCTGAAGATGAGAATGTAAAGCCAGCACTACCAGAAGCAGACATTTCTAGAGCTTGAACTGAACCCATTGCAAATGTTCCTGCAAGAGCTGTCAAACCTACTACTTTTAGTTTACTCATGTTTTTACTCCTTGTTAATTATTATAATTAATTATAATTGTGCATTTCTAACAAATTTTGAGTTATTTCCTCTATAGTTTTCTTGTTTTTGACTATTTTTTTAAATGAGTGTTGTATTTTTACATCATATCAAAACACGTTAATTTTCTATGTTTTTCAATATATTTAGTCGACTATAAATTGTATTAGCAAATTCCATTACAATATGAATTTAAACTAATATAAACCCTTATATAATATGAAAAAATATCTATTTGGATTGTTAATAGTTCTCTTTGCAGCCTCCTTGAACTCCTGTGGGCCCTTAAAGTATAAACCTGTAGATGCAAGGAAAGTTTCTCCAAATCCTGATGAAAGAGTAAGAAAGAATATTGAAGAAGGTAGAGGATTTAGATTAATGGGCGGGCTGAAAAAAGGAGGCACATTTGATTTTGCAAGTTCAAATTATTTGTGGAGAGCGGCTCTAGATACTGTCGATTTTATGCCATTAGTCTCAGCAAATTACAGTGGCGGAATTGTAATAACTGACTGGTACGCTGAAAATAATAACTTGGGTGAGTCAATTAAAATTTCGATAAGATTTCTAAGCAATGAAATACGATCTGATGCATTAGATGTAAAAGTTTTTTTAAAAAAATGTGATCAAAATCTAAATTGTGTAATCAATGAAAACCAAGGCAAACTTTCAAATGAACTAATTATGAGTATATTAAAAAAAGCTGCAGTCTATGAAAAAGAAGGAATTGCGAAAAATAAAAAGAAAAATCCATATACTAACTCAAATTTAAAAACAGAGTAATTTATTCTATAAATTAGTGGAAAGATATAATTTCAAAATAATTGAGAAAAAGTGGCAGAGCTTCTGGGAAAAAAATAAAACTTTTTCAACCAAATTAGAAAAAAATAGAAAAAAATTTTATTGCTTAGAAATGTTTCCATACCCATCTGGAAAAATTCATATGGGTCATGTGCGAAACTATGCAATCGGAGATGTGTTATCAAGATTTAAGAGTTTAAAAGGTTTTAACGTACTACATCCAATGGGATGGGATTCGTTTGGAATGCCTGCAGAAAATGCTGCAAAACAAAACAAGCAAGATCCAAAAATTTGGACAGAAAATAATATCGAAACAATGAAAACACAATTAAAACAGTTGGGCTTATCTATAGACTGGGAGAGGGAAATTTCTACTTGCTCAGAGGAATATTATAAGCATCAACAAAAATTTTTTATTGATATGTTTAATAAAGGTTTAGTTTATAAAAAAGAAAACTATGTAAATTGGGATCCAGTTGATGAAACAGTTTTGGCAAATGAACAAGTTATAGATGGAAAAGGATGGAGATCAGGAGCCGTTGTTGAAAGAAAAAAATTAAGTCAATGGTTTTTTAATATTTCAAAGTTTGCGGATGATCTTCAAAATGAACTAGAAAATTTAGATGAATGGCCAAATAAAGTAAAGATTATGCAAAAAAACTGGATAGGTAAATCCTTTGGCTGTGAAATTGACTTTCAAATTATTGGTGAACCAAAGGTCAACAAAGTTAAATGTTTTACCACTAGACCTGATACCCTTTTTGGTTTTTCATTCTTGGCTTTATCGGTAGATCATCCATTGTCTGAATATTATAAAAATGATTCGGAATTTAAATCATTTAAAGATAATTGTTCTAAGACCGGCACAACAGAAGAATCTATTGCCAATGCAGAAAAAATTGGCTTTAAAACAAAATTATTGGCAAAGAATCCACTAGATAATAATCAAACAGTTCCTGTTTATTTTGCAAACTTCGTCTTAATGGATTATGGATTTGGTGCGGTGTTTGGATGTCCGGCTCACGATCAAAGAGATTTTGATTTTGCAAAAAAATATAAACTAGAAATAAAAACTGTTGTTAAACCTACAAAAGAAAATGATAATTTTGAAGTTATTAAAGAAGCATATACAGGACCAGGAGTTATCATAAACTCTAAATATTTAAATAATCTAAAGGCTCCAGAAGAATCAATTATTAAAACAATAGAAATTTTAGAAGAAAAAAAAATAGGTAAAAAAAAAATAAATTTTCGTTTAAAAGATTGGGGTGTATCTAGGCAAAGATATTGGGGCTGCCCAATTCCAATAATATATGATGAAGATGGTTCTTATAAAACAGTTCCAGATAAGGACCTGCCAGTTAAACTACCTCAAAATATTAATTTAAACACAAAAGGAAACCCTTTGGCAAACGTTGACGATTGGAGAAAAATAAAAATAGATGGAAAAATATATTTTAGGGAAACTGACACATTAGATACATTCGTTGATTCATCATGGTACTATTTAAGATTCTGCTCTCCCAAAAACCAAACTGAACCATTTGATATTGAAGAAATTAAATATTGGATGCCAGTTGATCAATACATAGGCGGTGTTGAGCATGCAATATTACATCTTTTATACTCAAGATTTTTTATGAGGGCCATTGGCTATCAAAATAATAATTTTGAATTTAAAGAACCTTTTAAAGGTTTATTTACACAAGGTATGGTTTGTCATGAAACATTTAAAGATCAAAAAAATAATTGGAGGAGTCCAGATGAAATTGCTACAGAAGATGGAAAAAATTATTATTTAAAATCTAACAAGTCTATAAAAATAATTGTTGGTTCATCTGAGTCTATGTCTAAATCAAAGAAAAATACGGTAGATCCTGAAGAAATAATTAATCAATATGGAGCAGATGCTGTAAGATTATTTATATTGTCAGATAGTCCACCCGAAAAAGATGTTCAATGGTCCGAAAAAGGCATGTTAGCTGCATATAAGTTTATTCAAAAATTATTTTTATTAAATGAAAAAATTAAATTTATTAGTAAAAAAGAAGAGAAAGACACATCGAATGAGCTGTCAAAATTTATTAATCAATATTTAAACAAAATTGAAAAAAATTTATCAAATTTTCAATATAATGTAATAATTGCAAATATTCATGAGGCCTATAGTTTTTTTAATCAAATTAATAAAAGAGAAGAAAATTTTTCAAATTTAGTAAGCGATTATTCAAAATTTTTAATTTCTATAACACCAGTGGTTCCACATTTATCAAATGAATTTTTAAGTGAACTAAACATAAATAGTTTTTCTTGGCCAAAAATTGATAAAAAATTTCTTATTGAGGAAAATATCAATGTTGTTGTTCAATTTAATGGAAAAAAAAGAGGAATTATACACACTAAGAAAGATATTTCTGAGATAGAATTGGTAAAAGAAATACTAAATTCTAAAACTTTTGATAAATTCTTAAAAGATAATAAAATAAAGAAACAATTTTACGTAAAAAATAGACTAATCAATTTTTTAATTTAAAATGAAATTATACAAAAACATTATAATATTAACTTTTTTTATATTTGTAACTAGCTGTGGGTATGCTCCCCTAATTGACAAACAAAGAGAAAATATTTTCATTAGCAGCCTAAATTTGGATGGAGATAGACAAGTAAATAACATTATTTCAAATAACTTAAGTAAATACAAAACTTTTAAAGATGGTGCAAAAAACTATACTTTGGAAATTCTATCAGAATATAAAAAAAATATTATTAATAAAGATGAAAAAGGAAATCCAAAAAATTATAACCTGCAAGTAAAAATTAAAGTCTCAGCGACTTCAATAGATGGGAGTGAAATTAATAAAATTTTTGAGAGAAATATTTCTTTAGCTTCTAAAAATAAAAAAATTACTGAAAGACAATTAGAAAAAAAATATAAAAGAGATCTGTCGAATTTAATCACTCAAGATGTGATTTTTTTCTTAATAAATCAATAATTTATGATTATTAAATCATTTAATTTAAATGATATAAAAAAAACAAACTCTAATTTTTTCCTTTTTTATGGTGAAAATGAAGGCCAAAAAGAAGAGGTTATTTCTGATTTCTTTTTAAATAGTTTCGATGGTGAATTAATTAAATATGATGAAAATCAAATTTTAGAAAATACTGAAAATTTTTTTGAATCTTGTCTTAATGAATCTTTATTTGACAAAGAAAAAATAATCCAAGTTAATCGAGTAACATCAAAATTTTATGAAATTATAAAAGAATTAACCAACAAAAAAATTTATAATAAAAGAATTATACTTAATTCAAATTATTTAGAAAAAAAATCCAAAATAAGACAGCTATTTGAATCAGAAAAAGATCTAATTTGTATAGCATTTTATCAAGACAATAGTTTATCACTTTATAAAATTGCAAATGATATATTCAAAAAAAATAATATTTCAATATCAAGTGAGAATATAAATCTAATTATTGAAAAATGTTCGGGAGATAGAAAGAATCTTCAAAATGAGATGAACAAAATACTAAATTTTTGTTTTAACAAAGATAAAATAACTAGAGATCAAATTCTGAAATTAATTAATTTAGATGAAAATCAAAATATATTTGAATTAATTGATTACTGTTTAACAAAAAATCATATAAAGGTAATAAAAATAATTAATAATAATTCGTTTGGAAAAGATGATTCTATTATTTTAATTCGTAGTTTTCTTTCAAGGTTAAAAAGATTAATTGAATTAAAAAAACAGTGTAGTCAAATTGGAAATATTAAAGAAACTATAAATACGTTTAGACCGCCTATCTTTTGGAAAGATAAAGACAATATACAAAAGCAGATGGAAATATGGTCAGTAGAAAAAATTTATAATTTAGTTGAACAGCTTAATATTCTTGAGATAAATTTTAAAAAAAATTCTGAATTATCAAATAATTTAATTTTTGATTTTTTTTTAAATACGTCTAAAAATTTTAGTAATTAGCTTTAATAACCATTACCAATCTATCAAGTTGATCGGTATTATTGTATTCAAAAGATAAAATTCCTCTATTATTTTTCTTATGATGGATTTTGGCTAAAAGACCAGTTTTTTCCTGTAGGCTATTTTCTAAAGCTTTAATATTACTATCATTTATAATCATTTTAAATTTTTTTGGAGATTTATATATTCTAACTAAGGTTTCAGCTTGTCTAACTGATAACTTCTTTTCAATAATTTTTTTTGCAATTTGATAAGAATTACTTAAGCCCACAAGTACTTTTGCATGACCTTGTGATAATTTTTTTTCTTCAATTAATTCAATTACTTCTGGAGGTAAAGTTAATAATCTTAGACAATTAGTTATATGTGCTCTACTTTTGCCAATAAATTTAGCTACCTTGTCTTGATCATATTGAAATTCGTCAATAAGTCTCTTGTATCCATTTGCCTCTTCAATTGAATTAAGATCATCCCTTTGAACATTTTCAACTATAGCAAACTCCAAGGACTTTAAATCGTCAGCTTCGATTTCAACTATAGGAACTTCATGAAGGCCAGCATTTTGGGCAGCCTGCCACCTTCTTTCTCCTGCAACAATTTCATATTTATCTGATTGTTGCCTAACAATTATTGGTTGGATAATGCCTCTTTCCTTAATTGAGTTTGTTAATTCTTCCATCTGTGCTTTATTGAAATTTTTTCTTGGTTGAAGTTTATTCCTAACAATTGAACTTATTGAAACTTTATTGGATTTAGTTGATTTACTGGTATCTCCTATCAAAGAGGATAACCCCCTACCTAATCCCTTTTTTAACTTAAATGTGTTTGTCATGCTGCACTCTCCATTATTTTTTCTTGGTTAATAAATTCGTCTGTAAAACTAAAATATGACTTGCTGCCTGGGCAAGATTTATCATAATATAATACGGGCATTCCATGAGAAGGCGCCTCTGATAATCTCACATTTCTAGGAACTACCGTCTGATAAACTTTTTCTTTAAAGTAGTCTCTAGCCTCTTTTTCAACTTCTCCTGATAATTTATTTCTTTTATCATACATAGTTAATAGTATTCCTCTAATTGAAAGATCGGGGTTAAGATTATTTTTTATTCTCTCAATAGTTTTCATTAATTGAGTTAGACCCTCTAATGCAAAAAATTCAGTTTGTAATGGTACTAATAGTGAGTTTGAGCTTACCAATGCCATAATTGTTAATAGACTTAATGAGGGAGGACAATCAATCAGTATATGGCTATATACCCCTCTAGAATCATTTAAATACGCCATTATTTGCTCCTTCAAAATGAAGGCTCTTCTTTTATCGTCAGCAGTTTCGACCTCTAAGCCTGACAGATCTACATTAGAAGTAATTATATCAAGATTTTTAAATTTTGTTTTTTCAATTACTTCGGATATTTTTTTAGTTCCATTTAAAACACTGTAAATTGACTTCTCATAATTTTCTAAATTAGATAGTCCAAGACCAGTTGTTGCATTACCTTGTGGATCTAAATCAATTACTAAAACTTTTTTTTCTTGCAAGCTTAAGCCTGCTGCAAGATTTATTACGGTAGTGGTCTTTCCTACTCCACCCTTCTGATTGATTATTGAAATAATTTTTTCTTTCATTTTTTTTTTAAATTTTTTATTTTCAATATTATTGAGTCTTTGTCTGTGATGCTTTTTATTTCTTCGTACTCAAATTCCCATTCTCTTAAAACCTCTTGTAATATTTTTTTTCCATTTTTTCCTAAAAATAAAATTACTTCTTTAAAGTATTTAAAATTTTTATGGATAAGACTTAAGATAACTGGAAAAGGTTTGAAGGCTCTTGCTACTATAATATCTGACTCTAAATTTTTTTCTTCGAAAATATCTTTTTGTAAAACTTCCACATTCAAATCAAATTTGCTCGACACTTCTTTTAGGAAATTGCTCTTGTGATAGCTTTTTTCATAAAGTTTGAACTTCATGTCTGATTTTTTATGCTTCATTATTATTGCCAAAACTATCCCCGGTAGCCCCGATCCAGATCCAATATCAGTACAAATTGAGCTATTTTTATTAATTAAATCAATTATTTGTGCACTATCTATTATATGTCTTTCCTTTGAAATCTCCTCTGTTTGTTTACTTATAAGATTTATTTCTTTATTTTTTTTAAGTATTATTTGACGAAAATTCTCGAGATCAGGAAATGTTTCACGTGAAACATTCAAAGGTTCTAAACAGGAATAATCTAAAATATTCGAATCAATCAAGCTATATGCTTAATAGACTTTCTTTTGACATGAGACAACAAAATATATACAGCAGCAGGGGTAATTCCATCAATTCTTAAAGCCTGACCTAATGTTTTTGGCCTAATTTCGTTGAATTTAGCCTTAACTTCATTAGATAATCCAGATAAACTGGTATAATTAATGTTCTCAGGAATTATCAAATTTTCATCTCTCCTAAAGGCTAAAATATCGGCATTTTGTTTGCTTAAATAACCCTTGTAATGAGCATTTATCTCAACTTGTTCATCAATTTCTTTTGAAAATAAAGGTATTTCAGGCCAAATTTCCCTAATTTTACTCATATTAACGCCATTTTGGCACAAAATTCTACCTGCGCTTCTTAAAACGCCATCTTTTGCTACATTTATTTTATATTTAGATGCTTTAGAAGGGCTAATTTTAAGGTCATCCATAAAACCTTCCATTTTTTTGAGATTTGAGGATTTTTCATTAAAATGTCTAGATCTTTCGTCACCTACGAGACCAATCATCATACCTTTTTTTGTTAGCCTTAAATCAGCATTATCTGCCCTTAAGCTTAATCTATATTCTGCCCTAGATGTAAACATTCTGTAAGGCTCTGCAACGCCCTTGGTAACTAAATCATCTATCATCACTCCAATATATGCTTCAGATCTGTCTAATATAAATGGTTGTTCACTCTTAACTGACAAAGCGGCATTAACACCTGCTATAAGACCCTGTGCTGCCGCCTCTTCATATCCTGTTGTGCCATTGATCTGGCCAGCCATATAGAGATTATTAATCTTCTTTGTCTCTAATGTTAAAAAAAGCTCCCTAGGATCAACAAAATCATATTCTATTGCGTAACCTGCTCTTATTATTTTAACATTCTCTAAACCATTGATTTTACTACATATTTCTTGCTGTACCTCATGCGGTAGTGAAGTAGATATTCCATTAGGATAAACCGTATGATCCTCTAGTCCCTCAGGCTCCAGAAATATCTGATGCCTTTCTTTATCAGAAAATTTTACAATTTTATCCTCAATGGAAGGACAATACCTTGGTCCAGCACTTTTTATATTGCCAGAATACATAGCGCTCCTTTTAAGATTCTTAGTAATTATTTTATGAACAGCTTCATTAGTATATGTCATCCTGCATGCAACTTGTTTGTTCAAATTCTTTGAAGTAAGAAAAGAAAAAAAATATGGATCATCATCTGCAAATTGCTCTTCTAGATTTTGATAATTTATAGTTCTGGAGTCTAGTCTAGGTGGAGTTCCTGTTTTGAGTCTACCAATTTTAAAATTAAGTTTCTTTAATTGCTCACTCAAACCTGTTGTTGGTTTTTCATTATATCTACCGGCAGGCGTTTGACTTTCTCCAATGTGTATAACACCATTTAAAAAAGTGCCCGTTGTTAATATAAGCTTAGTAGATTTAATTATTTTACCTTGTTGCGTTATAATACCCTTTATGTCGTTTTTTTCAAAAATGAACTCAATTACAGGATCTGAAAAAATCGTTAAGTTACAGTAGTTTACAAGCTTTTCTTGCATATATTTTTTATATAATAATCTATCACTTTGCGTTCTAGGCCCCCTTACAGCTGGCCCTCTACTTCTATTTAATAACCTAAATTGTATTCCAGACTTATCTGCTACATCACCCATGACACCATCCAATGCATCTATTTCTCTAACTAGGTGGCCTTTACCAAGTCCTCCTATTGCAGGATTACAAGACATCTCACCTATAGTTTCAAATTTATGTGTGAATAACGCTGTACTTACTCCCAGCCTGGATGAAGCTGCTGCAGCTTCACAGCCTGCATGTCCACCACCTATAATAACAACATCAAATGATAACTCATTTCTCATGCACTAAACTTATAACTGATTAAAATATTTACAAGAATTCAGTTTATTTTCAAAATAAGCCTTATTTATCAACAATAATTGATAAAAATGCTTAAAAAAACCAGCAAAATTGATGTTATTTACCGATGCAAAAATCGTTGAAAATACTACCTAATATCTCCTCTACATTAACTTTTCCAACTATCATGCCTAAATGACGAGTTGCTAACCTCAAATCTTCAGCGGCCTTATCAAAATCCTTTTGATCATTTTTTTTATTAAAATTTTTTAGATGATTTACACACTGTTCTAAATGCTGTCGATGTCTTTCTCTCGTAATTAAAATATCATCGTAAGAAATAAATTTACTCTTTATTTTATCTTTTATTTTTAAAATTAATTCTTCAACATTGGTATTATTCTTTAATGAGATTAAAACGTGATCAAATTTAACATCTATCTGCTGTGACATATTTTTAATTAAATCTGATTTATTTATAACAAGTATGGCCTCCTTTTTTAAAAAATCATTCAAAATACCGCTTAAATCAACACTTCTAGCATCTACCACAACTAATATGAGATCAGCTTCTTCAGCCTTATTTAATGATAACTTAATACCTTTTTTTTCTATTTCATTTTTGGATTCTCTAATACCTGCGGTGTCGGAAACAATAACAGAATAGCCATCAAAATTTAAATGTGTTTCAATTACATCTCTTGTAGTGCCGGCCTTTTCCGAAACAATGGCAGCTTCTCTGTTCGATAGATTATTTAAGAGGCTAGACTTGCCTACATTAGTAGGACCAATAATAGCAACTTTAAAACCTTCACGGATTATTTCACCAACTTTTTGATCATTTAATATTTTTTCAATGTTAATTAAAACATCGTTAGAATTATTTTTTATTTTATTAAGAATATCATTTGGCAAATCTTCTTCAGGAAAATCAATTTTAGCTTCAATAAATGATAAAGTCTTTAGTAATTTGTCTCTCAATAGATTAAATTTTTTGGATGATTTACCTTCCATAATTTTAACAGCTTGTAACCTTTGTATTTCTGTTTCTGCAGAAATTAAATCAGCTATACTTTCAGCCTTTAACAGATTTATTTTGCCATTTTGAAAAGCTAGCTTTGTAAATTCACCAGGTTCAGCTAATCGGCAGTTTTTTATTTTTGAAATTGAGTTATGTACTGCTTGAATTACAGCTCGGCCGCCATGAACGTGTATTTCAGCCATATCTTCGCCTGTGTAGCTCTCAGGCCCAGGAAACCAGATGATTATCGCTTCGTCAATCAGCTCAGAAGTGTTGATATTGTTTATTTTTCTTAAGGTAGCCATTCTAGGCCTTGGAATTTCTTTTCCTGTAAGAGACTTTATGACTAGAGAGGCCTCTGGCCCAGAAATTCTTACTATAGCCACTCCTGATATTCCAGGACCGGTTGATAAGGCATAAATTGTCATGTGTTGATTATAACTTTTATTCTGTTGTTTTGGAAAACTTAATTATTATTAAATCATAAAATATTATATAATTTTTCATGATTATTTGGATAGCCTCATATCCCAAAAGCGGCAATACTTGGATTAGAGCTTTTATATCTGCAATTTTATACACCAAAGATGGCAATTTTGACTTTAAAAATTTGGATCATATACCTCAATACCCTATAAGAAAACAATTTGAAGGTATAATGCAAGATTTTTCAAATATAAATATTATTAAAAAAAATTGGCTTGTTTCCCAAACAAAATTAAATTTAGATAATAAAATTAAATTTATTAAGACACATCATGTAAATTGTAAAATGGAAAATGATGCTTTTACCAATTTTGATAATACTATGGGTGTCATCTATATCGTTAGAGATCCGAGAAATGTTCTTACATCTTTAATCAATCATTATTCACTAAATAACCAATTGGAAGCTAAAAATTTTTTATTTAGAGAAACAAATTGGTTAGGATTTAAAGAAGTTAATCAAAAAGCTGAGGTAACAAAATTTCCAACCCTTATAAGCTCCTGGAAAACTAATTATAATTCATGGAAAATTACAAATAAAAATTTTTTATTAGTAAAATATGAAAACTTAATAAAAAATCCAAAATTAGAATTTAAGAAAATTGTTGATTATATCGAAAAACTTTTGAGCGTTAGTATCGACGATGGAAAGATAGAAAATGCGATTAATTCAACATCATTTGAAAATTTGAAAAATAAAGAACTAAATGAAGGTTTTAAAGAAAGTGTAAAGGATAAATATAATGATCAAAAGAAAAGTTTTTTTAATCTAGGACCAGAGAACAAATGGGAAAAATTAGTAGATAAAAATATTATTGCTGAGGTTGAAGAAAGATTTAATTCTGAAATGAAAGAACTTTCTTATCTTTAAATATGATTATTTGGTTGGCCTCATATCCCAAAAGTGGAAATACTTATGTTCGGTCTTTCTTAAGTTCCTATTTTTTTGGTAATAATGGAATATTTGATTTTAAATTATTAAGGCATATTGAGCAATTTCCTGATAGACAATTTTTTAATGGTTTTGTTAATAGTAAAAATGAGGCCTCAAAAAAGTGGCTGCAATTGCAGAGAGAGATAACTCAATCTAAAAAAATTAAATTTCTAAAAACCCATTCTGCTTATGGATCTTATAATAATAATCCATTTACATCTTCTGAAGTAACGCTTGGGGCAATATATATCGTAAGAGATCCGAGAAATGTAATATCATCTTTAATGAATCACTTTTCTTTAAAAAAAGTTGAGGCATTAGATATGCTATTAGATGGAAAAAGGGGAATAAAATCTAAAGATGGTAATTTTGCTACCTATACATTTTTAAGCTCCTGGTCTAATCATTATAAATCATGGTCAAATATTGAAAGTTTTAGAACAATTTTAATTAAATATGAAGACTTAAAGGATAATAAAGAAAAAGTATTTACTGATTTGATTAAGTTTATAAACAATCTATTGAATCAAAATAGAGGCATAGATTATCAAAAATTTAATAAAGCTTTGGAAACAACTAATTTTAATTTCCTCAAAAAAAAGGAGGCAGAAGAAGGTTTTTCAGAGGCAATTTTTTCAGAAAGTAATGATAAAAAAATACCTTTTTTTAATTTAGGCTTTAAAAATAGTTGGCAAAAATTTTTAGATAAAAAAACTATAGAAAAAATTGAAAGTGAATTCCAAAAAGAAATGAAGGAACTTGAATATTTATAAGATGAATTTCTTTTTAACCTGGTTTGTTCATTGAGTTGAAAAATTCGGCATTGCTTTTAGTATTTTTAAGCTTGGAATTTATAAATTCTATTGCATCCATTGATCCCATTGGGGCAATTATTCTTCTTAAAACATTCATTTTCTGTAAATCATCTTTTTCAAACAACAACTCTTCTCTTCTAGTGCCTGATTTTGTTATATCT
>MDTG01384594.1_pt1 | contig 17505 bp, 16 predicted proteins | sample 811421 | NCBI WGS metagenome assembly MDTG01 (sample SAMN05326645, study PRJNA326480) | marine metagenome | isolation source: seawater | place: Pacific Ocean: South East | collected 2011
AGGTGGTGGAATTGGTAGACACAAGGGATTTAAAATCCCTCGCAGGAAACTGCGTGCCGGTTCAAGTCCGGCTCTGGGCACCATGCATTTGAAAGTAATATGCCAAATTTAGAATCAAACAATAAGGATATAAAAATTGATTTGTTTAAGATTCTTGAACTTCTTTGGACCAAAAAAATTATAGTTATTTCATGCACATTATTATTTACGTTTTTAGCTGGACTGTATTCATTTTTTCTCCCGAATGTCTATAAAAGTGAGACAGTTGTATTTGCAGACTCTGGCATAAGCTCCATTTCACAACTCAAAAATCAGTATGCAGGCATTGCTTCTTTAACAGGTATTTCTATTCCTGCTTCAAATGAAGTAAATAAAACGGAAATGGGAATCGAGATTTTAGAATCATATAGCTTTTTTGTTGATTTTATCCAAGACAATGATCTTTTTTTACCTTTGATCGCTTCAAAGGGATGGAATAAAGAATTAGATAAGATAATTTTTGATGAAAACATCTATAACACAAGTGAAGAGAAGTGGGTCTCAGATATTAGATTCTCAGTTAATGGAAAGCCTACTCTTCAATATGCTCATAGAAAGTTCCTTTCTGAACATTTATCAATAAGCAAAAATAGAGAAACAGGTTTTATAACAATTGGGTTTAAGCATAACTCTCCGAATGTAGCCAAAAAATTTATTGAGCTGTTAGTGAAAGATATTAATGAGACTATAAAAACAAAAGATGTATTGGAGGCTAAGAAAGCTATTAAATACCTTGAAAAAGAAATTGTCGGCACCTCATTAACAGAAGTAAAAAGTGGACTAAATAGTCTTATTCAATCACAAATAGAGACCATTATGTTGAGTAACTCGACTGATGAATATCATTTTAAGACTTTATCGCATCCTATCGCACCCGAGGTTATTTACTCTCCACAAAGAGCATTAATAATTTTCTATAGCTTTATTTTTGGAATTTTCTTCTCTACACTTCTAGTTGTTACTAAAGATATTTTTTTTAATAAAAACACCAAAGCTTTTTAGATATCATGAAAATCTGTATTATCGGAGTAGGTTATGTGGGATTGTCTAGCGCCCTTCTTTTTTCACAAAAACATGAAGTTGTTGCTTATGATATTGATAAAGAGAAAATTGCTTTATTGAAAAATAAAGAATCACCAATTCACGAAAAAGATATCGAAGAATTTTTACTAAGAAAAGATATAAACTTTAGAGCAACGGATAATTTTAATGATGCATTAGACCATGCCACATTCTCGATTATTTGTGTACCAACGAACTTTGATAATAAAAAAAATAGATTTGAAACAGAGATAGTTGAAAAGACTATTGAAAATATTCTTAGTATCAATCCTAATTGCGGAATAGTTATTAAATCAACAGTACCGATAGGTTTTTCAAAAGAAATCCAAGAAAAGCAGAGTAATAAAAACATTTTTCATGTGCCGGAGTTTCTGAGGGAGGGAAATTCATTATTTGATAGTTTATATCCTTCAAGATTAATTATAGGCTCTAGATCAGATCTGGCATTAATGTATGTGGACTTAGTACAAGAATGTATTTTGAAAAATAATCTAGATATTATTCTTACTAATAATGATGAAGCTGAAGCAATAAAATTATTTTTAAATACATACCTTGCTATGCGTGTAGCCTTTTTCAATGAGCTAGATTCTTTTTCTCAATTCAAAGGTCTTAATTCGCTAGATATCATTAATGGTCTGGGTCAGGATCCAAGGATTGGCAAAGAATATAACAACCCTTCATTTGGTTTTGGAGGATATTGCTTGCCAAAAGATGTACAACAAGCATCAAGCAATATGAAAGATATTCAATCTAATGTTATCGATGCAATAACTTTATCTAACGAAAACAGAAAGAAGTTTTTAGCAAACCTTATAATGAATACTTCTGCTTCGATAATTGGAGTATATAGATTAACTATGAAACAAGGCTCAGATAATTTTAGGGACAGTGCTATAAAAGACATAATTAAAATATTATCTGCAAATAACAGAGAAATTATTGTTTATGAACCTTTACTCAAAGAGGCTATTTCTGATCAATTTACTTTAGTAAAGGATTTCAAGGAATTTGTAACAAATTCAGAATTAATTCTTGTGAATAGAATGGATGATGAAATTAGCCCATATAAAGATAAGATTTTTACAAGAGATCTATTTAGAGAAAATTAAATGTTAATTATCACTATACTTTCCTTAGCAAACATATGTTTGCTAATTTGTTACCTAATGAGCTCACTTGTAATTCTGTTAAAAGTGAATGGAGCCGTGAATAGTCGAAATGCAGTTTCTGCAAATCTTTCCGCAGTCCTTCTTCTCACAAATAAAGTTTTTATTAGCATTTGTTTAATGTGTCTTGCCTTGTCAGTAGACCTTGGAACAGATATAGGAATTACTAAAACCTTCTTTGGTTCGTTTTGTATTCTCTGTGGGATATGTCATTTACTTATTCCTAATTTCTTAAACTCTTTATCCAGCTTTTTGGTTAGCTTATTAAGGATTTATTCCTCAAATAATAATTTGATAACCCTCAAACTTGAAAAAAAGCCAGATTTTTCAATTAACTTTTTTGCAGCATTTGCAATGCTTTTCTTTTATGCAGGTTTCACCATGCCAACAATTCTTGCTCTTAGTTTTACTGCATATAAAGTTACCCTTTTTCAATTAAGTTTTTTGCTTAATGCAATTGGCAGCGTAATAACAGTATCAATTATCGAAAGAAAGGTAGCTTTAATGGCAGATGACATAAATGTGCCGCACATTAAAATAGCTAACGAGTTTACCTCAATTGTATATGGAAGAGGCTTAGCTATGCTTCTTTACGGAATAATATTGTTGTGTATATAAAAAATATGACTCAACCTTCATTAAATGTGTTTTATTACAAGGGTATAAATTATCTTTTTGCAGTTCTTCTTTTGTACACAGTTCTTAATACAAACAATTACTTTGCACTAGCTTATCCAAGATTTGGATATATAAACTTAGATCTAAAAATACATTCCTTAATTTACTTAATTTCTTTGTTTTCAATTTTACTTAGATCGAGATTTTATGAAATCGGAGATATTTTGGCTTTCATTATTACCATGATGTATTTTTTGCCTGTAACTTTCATAACTTTTGCAGATCCATTTGAGAATACCTCCTTATTTTTTAAATTCACAATTCTTTTATCTCTATTTGTATTTTTTTTTATTATATTGTTCCCAAAGATTGAAACTAGATTTATTTTAAATACTGGTAATTTTAATATTCAGTTCATTGTGGTAATTTCTCTTTTGATTTGTTTAATTGCTCTTATTTTGTTGCCACCACAAATTAATAATTTATCAATATCAAACTTAATTAGTTTTGATGAATTTAGACAAGACTTACGTTTAAATCAGAGATATATTTCTATCAATCCATTTGGACAACTAGCATATGGGATTGCAGCAAAAGTTGGCATGTCCATTTTCTTGGCATATTCAATATATAAAAAATCATTTTTGGGATTGTTAATTTCTATATTTTTGTTGGTCCTCCTTTTTTTGTCTGGCGGACATAGAAGTGTCTTAGGCGTTTGGTTAATAACTTTCATGTTATCAATTTTCCTTCTCAACAGGGACAGTGATCAAATAAAATTTATTTTCTATATCTTTGTAATTTTTTGGTTCACACTTACCTTATTTGATTCCTTTTTTTCAAATCTAATTCTTGACTTGCTCAGGAGAATTGTAATAAATCCTGCTTACTTTCCAATTGTGTATGCAGAAGTTTTTGGAATTATGGATTCATTAGTGCCGACATATAACTCAGATTTATCTCCAGCATTTTATGTGGGATTACAAATTCATGGGGAATATGGAGCCCGAGCCACTGCTGGAAGCATGGCTTCTATGATTAGCACTTTCGGAACCGCTGGACCAATTCTTGCTTGTTTATTGATAGGCTTCACTATAAGACTCTTTTTTCACGAGAATCTTAATTTATCTAACCAATTAAATAGGGTAGTTTTTTTACCAACTACGATTGGTTTTAGTTGGGTATTCATAGATTCAAATATACTTACTGCTCTATTGAATCAGGGATTATTATTCTTAATATTAGTCATTTATCTTTATAGGAATTCTTCTTCACATTATGAGTAAAATAGGAGTTTGGCCATTACGAAATAAATCTAATCCAAGATTGTCAATTATTTATAAAGGCATCTCTAAAGAAAAAACTATAATACTCGAAGATATAAAAAAGTATCCCCTAAAGGCATTTTTTTGTAAGGCTATCCATATCCACTGGCCTGATAGAATATTACTAAGAAAGAGATCTAGTTTATTTAAAATTTTACTTTTAACAATATATCTTTTTTCACTAAAGGTTTTTAGGGTTAAGATAATTCAGACATTTCATAATGATCCAGAGGTTTTTTATAGTAATCATCCTTTCCTGAAGCTTTACAATTTATTAATTGCAAACTTGATTGATGCATATATATGCCCAAGCTCAATCGGCCCACTAAACAAAAAAACCAAAAAAAAAACAATTGCATTCATACCGCTTGGGCTATATCCAAAAATTGTTAACAAAAAAGAAATTAAAAAGAAATATAAGTACGCCATCTTAGGAAGACTCACTAGAAAAAAGAATATTATCGGCCAATTAACTTCTGCCAGTAATTTAATTAAAAAACATAAAGGCAAGCTTTGCATATCTGGCAGACCAGATGATGATGCATATGAAGAAGAAATATCTCTATTTCTAACAAACTCTGGTATCAGTTACGAAACTAATTTTAGATTTCTTGAAGAAAAAGAATTTGATTACCTAGTTTGTCAATCTGAGATGGTTCTTATTGATAATGAAGTAATTACAAATAGCGGTGTTGCTACAAAATGCATTACATATGGAGTAAAAATACTTACCAAAGATGAGATCCTCAAAGAAAGTCTTTTGAGAGATTACCAATGCGAGCATATTGAGTTTGAAGGGTTCTACTTAATAACACCTCCTGATTTTGATAGTATCAAAAACCTTCTGATTACTAATAGAGATGATGGATCTATAATAAAAAACATATCGAAATTTATGAAAGTATTTGAAGGAAATAAAAAACTTGTTCTAATTCCAATTGGAGGCATTGGAAATAGACTAAGAGTAATTTCGAGTTGCTATGCTTCGGGGTATGAAAAGATTATCCTCTTGAACATAAAATCAGATGCTCTTAATGCAGACATCAGTCACTACCTTAAAGATGACGAAAGGATATTAAAAGTTATAGATATTCCTTATTTAAATGATAAATTGATAAGAAGGTTATTTGCAGTCCTAGTTAATCTCTTGTCATTTTCTAGTTTTGGTAAAATCTCAGGAAAATATAATTTAAATAAATTAAGTGGAAGACCGCTCATAATTTGTACTTGCCATCAATTTAATAAAAATCCGGACTATCCTCCATCAGCATTATTGCCAGACAAGGATTATATAGAAACTAATATTACTTCCAGGCTTAGTGGTAGTCTAACTAAGCCATATGCTTCTATTCATATAAGGTATAGTGACAATAAAAGAGCAATTGATACATTTAATGAGGAGGATTGTTTTTACTTTATAGACTCATATAATGGAAAAGTTTTTCTAGCTACTGACAATGAGGATGTTAAAAAGAAATATGTTGAAAATTTTAAGAATAAAATTATTGTTCTGGAGGGCAAACCTAGTAGAAATACGGCCAATGGAATATTATCAGCAATATATGAAATGATGATCTGTTGCGAGGCAGAACTTTTCAAACCAACAAAAAATAGTAGTTTTAGTAGAATGATTTGTGAACTTAGAGGAGAAGAGATTTGATTAGCATAATAGGTTGTGGGTATATAGGTTTAATTAGTGCTATATGTTGGGCTTCAAAAGGACACACGGTTCATTGTGTTGATATTGATCTAGAAAAAATAGATCAATTAAAAAGTGGTCAATTACCTTTTTATGAAAAGGGATTAGATGATTTGTTTGAAAAACATAAATCAAATATAAGATTTAGCAGCAATTTTTCATTGATAACTGACAGTAAGTACATAATTATGGCTTTGGGTACTCCCAGAAAAGATGATGGTTCAATTGATATTTCTCAGGTCGAAAAAGCATTAGATTTAGTCCTAGACAATAAAAATATTGGTGAAAAAGAAAAATACATTATATTTCGTTCAACAATGCCTCCAGGGACTGTTGAGTCTTTATTGATGCCAAAAACTAGAGATTTCAAAAATATAAAATTGGTCCACAATCCTGAATTCCTTAGAGAAGGCTCAGCTATTGATGATTTTTTTAATCCATCCAGGGTTGTAATTTCTGCGAGTGCAAGTGAAATAGCCAAAGAAATTATTGATGAACTATATTACTTTGTTGATGCAGATCACTTTATAGTTGATTATAAAACTAGTGAGTTCATTAAATATGTTGATAATTCTTGGCATGCCTTAAAAATAACATTCGCAAATGAGATCGGAAGGATATCTTCTAAATATGATCTAGATACAAAAAAACTTTATGAAATCTTTATCAATGACACTGTTTTGAATATTTCTAAAGCCTATTTGAGACCTGGAGGTCCATTTGGCGGTTCTTGCTTAAAAAAAGATGTAGATGGACTAATTTCATTATCAAAAGAATTTGATTTGAATGTTCCTGTAATCTCAAATATAAATCTTTCAAATCTTCGTCATTCTGAATTTATAGAAAATGAGATATTAGACGAATTTAAACCAGGAGCTAATATTTTAATTGATGGAGTTTCTTTCAAAGAAGATACATCAGATACAAGAGAAACTCCGTCGATAAATATTGCAAATAATTTGAAGAAAAAAGGCTATAAGGTTTACCTTTGTGATGAAAATATTACCTCAATTATTGATAGTGATGGATCCAAGTGGGAAGTTCATGATTATGATGAAGTTGAGAGAATCATAGACAATGTTGACATTATCCTTAAATTTTCAAATAAAAAAGATTGGAAAGATAAAAAAATATTTGATTTGAACAACTTTTTGCAGATTAAATAAAAATTATCATTTTATAAATGGAATCACTTACAAGCAGCTTTTTATTCATAATTAATAATATTTTAAGGATTGTTGAGAAAATTCCAGGTATAAATCTGAATCAAATTATTTTCATTGACGATTCGATAATTGTATTAACGCCTAAAGCTGGGACTAGAACAATTAGGAATGCGGTATTGAAAAAATATAATTTAAGAAGACCTTATGAATGGACTAAATTTAGGTATGTTTCTAGAAAAGGACTTTCAAAACTTACGAAAAAATACAAAACCTACATCGTGTATAGAGATTTTGAGGCAAGATTGAGGTCTTGTTGGAAGCAGAAAATTTCATCTCAAAGAGATTCCGGATTATTTTATTTTTGGAATTATTTCCCACTTTTATATCCTGATATGGAGTATCTAGATTTTTGTAAAAAAATCCAAAAGATACCAGACTTCTTAAGGGAAAAGCATTTTAGATCGTATTTTTCGTCTATTGATTTCAATAATTCCAATATTTTTTGGATTGAAATAGACAAACTCGATGCCTTTATAGAAGATATGTTTTATTTCAGCGTCCCTGCAGCCAATAAAACATTTAAGAAGGGAAACTTTGTTAATAAAGAAAAAGTTAATTTTGATAAAAAGTTTTTAAATGAGCGAAAGTTAATTGGGTCTGATGAAAGATAATTTGGTAAGCATTATAATGCCATGCTTCGATTCTGAGCAATTTATATCAACTGCAATAGATTCAGTTATTGCACAAACATATAGCAATTGGGAGCTTTTAATTTGTGACGACAGTTCATCAGATAAATCTGTTGAAATAATAAGAAATTATGTAAATGCAGATAAAAGAATATCTTTGCTTTTTAACAACCATCAAAAAGGTGCACCTGGTGCAAGAAATACTTGTATCGAAAATGCATCAGGTAGATTTTTAGCTTTCTTAGACTCAGATGATTGCTGGTTTGATGATAGATTAGAAACCCATCTTGAATTCATAAAAAAAAATTCAGTAGCATTCTCATACACATATAATGACGTTATTAATGAAAATGGCGAGTATATATCCACATATAAAGCACCTTCTATCCTGAATAAAAACACTATGAGGTTTGCAAATTTTATCTCTTGTTCAACTGCAATTATTGATCGAGTTTTAGTAGGTGACATATCACAACCATTTATAAAAAAAAGAAATGACTATGCTTTATGGTTAAAAATATTGAATAGCAATAAGATCAAAAATGCTTATTGCTTCAAGAGATCAACAAGTATGTATAGGTCAAATAGTTATGGATTATCAAGCAATAAATTTGATGCTTTACGATATCACTTTTTATGCTTAAATATCTATGCAAAACAATCAAAGTTTAATTCAATAATTTATGTCATCGTATATATCTTCCTAGTCTTATTAAAGAAAAAAATGACAAAGGCATACAATTTCTTTATTGTTCGGGTTTAAAAGAATTTATGAAAAAAATTGCAATAATAGGTGGTTCAGGTTTTGTTGGGTCTGTGCTTTCAAATATCTTTAAAGATGCATCAAAAGATTTTAGTATTTTCGATTTGGATAATCCGAATAATGAAACTAATTTTATTAAGGCAGATGTTGAATGCGAGGATTCTCTTGATTCATTAAATGGACATGATTGTATAATCAACCTAGCAGCAGTTCATAAAGACGATGTCAAGCCAATAAGTAAATATGATGATGTTAATGTAGATGGAGCTAGGAATGTTTGCAGAGCTGCAACTAAAAATAATATAAATAAAATCATTTTTACCAGTTCTGTCGCGATTTATGGATTTGCACCTGAAAATACCGACGAAACTGGTGAAGCTAATTATTTTAATGATTACGGACGTACTAAGTTTCTTGCTGAGCAAGTTTACATAGATTGGCTTAATGAGCAGCCTGATCTGCGCTCTTTGACTATAATTAGACCAACAGTAATATTTGGAGAAAATAACAGAGGTAATGTTTATAACTTACTCAAACAGATTGCAAATAAAAGATTTGTGATGTGCGGAGATGGTGCAAACATCAAGTCAATGGCTTATGTCGGGAATGTCGCATCTTTTATCGACTATGCCTGCTCAGGCGGAAAAGGACTTCGTATCTTTAATTATATTGATAAACCAGATATGGATATGAATGCTCTTATATCACTAGTAAGAAAAGTATTATTTAATAAAAATAATGTCGGCATTAGGCTACCTGCATCGGTTGCAGTTCTAATCGGGAAGATTTTTGATACTATGAGCTTAGTACTTAATAAAAATCTTCCAATTAGTTCAATCAGAATAGAAAAGTTCCTTAAAACAACTAGGTTTAACTCATCAGTTGCAAAAACTGGTTTTGTTGCTCCATATTCTTTAAGCGAGGCTCTAGAAAAAACAATCAAATATGAATTCTTGGAGGATAATTCTTCAAATAGAAAGTTCTATACTGAATAATTTAACATGATAGAAATTATAAGTTGCTCAAATGAAGCTCCATATCAAAGGTTCAAGGCAGAATATAATTATGCAAAGAATCTTAATCAAAAAATGATACAGGCTGCTTGTGTATCCTCTTATTCAAAAAAAACAGAGGAGGTAAACTCTAGATTTGTAAATCTTAAATTCTTGAAAGAGAAGGATTTTATTTTTTTTTCGAACTATGAATCAATAAAATCAAAAGAATTTATGGAGAATAATAAAATATCCGTTGTATTTTATTGGAACAAAGCTGATATGCAAATAAGAATTAAGGGTAAAATTTCAAGGACCTCCAGAAAATATAATTTGGAATATTTTGCTTCAAGAGATATTAATAAGAATGCTTTGGCAATTAGCTCCAATCAATCTAAACAAATAAATTCTTTTGATGAGGTTTTAAAAAAATTTGAACTTGTCAAATTAGAGGAGAATTTAAAAAAATGTCCTGAATTTTGGGGAGGATTTAAAATCAGACCTTATTATTTTGAATTTTGGAAAGGCGGAGACTCAAGACTAAATAAAAGAGATGCTTACAAATTAAACAAAAGCACTTGGAGCCAATCAACTTTGCAACCATGAAAAAAAAATTTGCGTAATTAATCAATTAGTTTAAAATCACCAAAACATTATGGATGTACTTATAAGTTCCTTTAAATCAAAGATATCTCCAATATAATTTTCATGGTATTGCTCTTAATAGGTTATTGTCATAGTTTCTAATCATAAAAAAAATACACCAATAAACCAAAGAATCAGAGCTTCTGAAGTATTGCTCATTGATCAAAATGGGGAGAAGCAGGGCATAGTCCCCATTGAAAAGGCTCTAGATTCAGCAAGAGATGCAACATTAGATCTCGTTCAAGTTTCTCCATTAGATTCAGATCCAGTAATTTGCAAACTGATGGATTATGGTAAACATTTATTCTCAAAGAAAAAGAATATCTCCTCTTCAAAAACCAAGACAAAGAAGACAGTATTAAAAGAAATCAAATTCAGGCCTTCTACTGATATCGGCGATTACAATATCAAAATAAAAAAGATTAAAAGCTTTATTCTTTCAAAAAATAAGACTAAAATTAGCGTCCGTTTTAGAGGTAGAGAGATACTTAATAGTGATTTAGGGTTAGATCTTCTCACAAGAGTTAAAGATGATCTTTCAGAAATTGCGCAAGTTGATCAGGAACCTTCACTTGAAGGTAGACAGTTACTAATGGTGCTTTCTCCAAAAAAACAAAAATAAAAAAATTGTTATGGGTTATAAATTAAAGAAACATTCTGGCGCATCAAAGCGTTTTAAGACTACTGGTTCCTCAGTTAAAAGTAGAAGCGCTGGAAGGAATCACATTTTATCCAAACAATCTACAAAGAGAAAGAGACATAACAGAGGATTGAATAAGTTGAAGGGAACAACATTAAGAGTTGCCAAAAGTTTAATAAAATAATATGCCCAGAGTAACAAAAGCAAAAACAGCAAAGAAAAAACATCAAAAGGTTCTCAAAGCTACAAGAGGTCATTATGGAGCAAGAAGTAGATTATATAAGACTGCAAAACAGTCAAATATAAAATCGCTTCAGTATGCATTCAGAGATAGAAAGAATAAAAAAAGAACTTTTAGATCGCTTTGGATTTCAAGAATTGATGCTGCATCTAGGAGTCTTGGTGTTTCGTATTCTAAACTTATAAGCGGGATGGCGAAAAAAAATATTATCATTGATAGAAAAATATTATCTGATATTGCTGTAAACGACGTCTCTACTTTTGAGAAAATATTAAAATCTGCCGCAAAATAAGTGCTTAATGTCTAGCATTGACAATATTGAACCACCAGTCATTAAAAAAAACTTAGGTTCTCTTCACCCTGTAAACCAAACAAAAGAGTTTCTCTTAAAGCTATTATCTGAAATTGGCTTCAAACAGATTGAGGGTCCAGAAATCGAAAGTGAGGATTTTAATTTTGATATGCTTAATATCAAAAAGTCTCATCCTGCAAGGCAAATGCATGACACTTTTTACATAAACAAAAAAAGTAAAGTACTTAGAACCCATACATCGCCTGTTCAAATTAGAAGCATGCTTAAATCAACACCACCTTTTGCTTATAGTTCTGGAGGCAAGGTATACAGGAAAGATGATGATGCTACTCATTTACCAATGTTTCATCAAGTTGAAGGTATATATGTTGATCGAGATGTAAGTTTTGGAAACCTTAAAGATCTTATTAATAGAATTTTATTTAATTTATTTGGCAAAAAAGTAGAAATCAGATTCCGACCATCATACTTTCCTTTTACTGAACCCTCTGCAGAGGTTGATATTCTCTCTAAAAATGGAAAGTGGCTAGAAATTTTGGGATGCGGAATAGTAAATCCAATCGTATTAGATAACTGTAATATAGATTCAAAAAAATATTCTGGATTGGCTCTAGGTCTTGGTGTCGAGAGGATTGCAATGCTCAAGTATGGAGTTAACGATATAAGAGATTTCTACAAATCTAATTTGGATTTTTTGAGTCAATTTAAATGAAATTCATTTATCAAGATCTCTTAAACTTTCTTAATGAGCAACCATCTAAAGAAGATCTTTCAGAAAAACTTTTTCAGTTAGGGCATGAGCACGAAATTGATGGCGATATATTTGATTTAGAAATTACTCCCAACAGAGGTGATTGCCTATCTTTAATCGGCTTATCAAGAGATTTAAATTACTTCTATGGAAGCAAAAGCCCATTTGAAATTTATGAAAAAGATATTAAGTTACTTAATCTTGATTTCAAAAATCTATCAACTGATTCATGTCCAAAGATTTCTTTTTTAGAAATTGAAATTAATCATGAAATAGCACCATATCAAACATACTTAGAAAATTACTTTTCAAAAATAGGGAACAATAAAACTAATTTCTTTACAGACGTCTCAAACTATATTTCATATGAAATGGGACAACCCACTCATTGCTATGATAAAGATTTAATAGCTAATGATTTGACTTTTAGCAAACACATTTGTGAAGACAGTTTTAAAACTATTATTGGTAATGAAATAATGCTTAAAGGTGAGAGTTGTGTTTTTACAAGCGGAGATGAAATAGTTAATCTTGCCGGAGTAATGGGCGGAGAATCAACTGCATGCTCCACTAGCACAAAAAAAGTTTTGGTAGAGTGTGCTTATTTCAATCCAGAAGAAATAATTGGAAAATCAATTAAATATAATCTGAAATCTGATGCAGCTTATAAGTTTGAAAGAGGCGTAGATATTGCATCACAAGAGAATGTTTTGAGAAGATTTATAAGTATTGTTCAAGACCATGCTTTTATAGAAGATTTGAGTATAAAGACTTTTGAGGGCTCTGTTTATAAAGAAAAATATCTTCCAATTGACACGGAATATATTAATAAAATTTTGGGAACAAGAATCTCAGATGAAGAATATTTAAATTATCTGAGTAAACTAGGTTTTGAAATTGAAGATAAAATTAAGATTCCTTCATATAGGCATGATATTGCTTCTCAAAATGATCTTGCTGAAGAGATAGCAAGAATTTTAGGATATGACACTATAAAAAGTATTCCATTAAGCTTAAATTCATTCTTAGAAGAAGAATATAATAGGATTTCATTGCTTGAAGACTTTTTTGTTGAGAACGGCTTCTCTGAAGTCATTAATTTTCCTTTTACAGGAGAAGAAGAGAAAAAGTCAATCCATATTGACAATCCACTAGATTCAAGAAGAAATTACTTGAGAACTTCTTTAAAGGATTCATTGATAGAAAACTTACTTTACAACGAAAGGAGGCAAAAAGACTCAATAAAGCTTTTTGAGATTAGCGATGTCTACTTAAATGAAAAAAATATTTCCCAAGAGAAAAGGTTGGGCATAATTATTTGCGGAAGATGTGGCGATAACTATGTAGATTTTCAAAAAAAGCTTGATAGGAATTATTTAAATGAGATCTTGAATATTAATAACGGAATCACAGTTTTCGATATTGATGAGATATCAAGAGAGAATTTTAAAACTAAAAAGAAAGAGAAAATCTTTTACACCGAGATTTCAGTGAACGATATTCCAGAGGATTTTTTTAATAATTGTAAATCAAAAAAACCTTCAGTAAATTTTATTAATTACGATCCAGTATCAGAATTTCCTCTAAGCAAAAGAGACTTTTCATTTTCTATAAAAAATCCGGCGCAATACGATAATTTCATGGCAATTTTTGAGGATTTTAATGACAAAAATCTTAAGGATTTTTTCATATTTGATTTCTTTTTGAATGAAAAGCTTGGTGAGATTAAAGTTGGTATAAGACTTATTTTTCAATCAACTTCAAAAACTTTATCTGAAAAAGAAATAAAAAAAAGTACTGAAAAACTACTTAGACCACTAATAAATTTAGAAGGTGTCTCTGTTCCAGGTCTGGATGGCCTTTAATGATTTCAATATTAATAAAGGAAAGCATAATTACTTTATTTGATAAATAAATGTAAAATAAATATTGAAAAACACACAGTATGATATGAGTAATTTTAAAAAATATTCTTTTGTAGTCTTGTCTATCTTCTCATTTTGCTTAAATGGCCAAACAATCGATGAATCTATTTTGTCTAAACTCAGCCCTCAGCAAATTGAAATTGTTAAAGATGCATATGATTCTTCGAATTCATTAGATATCACAACTGTAGAATTGCCTACTATAGAAGAGTCTCTAATTGATGAAAAATCAGTTGTTGATGCAAATAGTATACCAGGCAAGAAATATGGCTATGATTTCTTTTTATCAATGCCTACATCACTCACGGCAGTAGGAGATTTACCTTTACCTAATGATTATAGAGTATCTTTAAGAGACCAATTTATGATTATATTATCTGGTTCAAAGGATGCTGTTTTCAATCTAAATGTTAAGCTTGATGGGACTATACTCTTTCCAGAACTCGGCTCAATTTCTGTTGTAGGCCTTACTTTTAAGGAAGTGAAAGAGAAGCTTACCAGATTAATAGATCAAGCTTATATAGGTGTAACTATTGATATTTCTCTGCAAAACTTGAGTGCAAAAAAGATAACAATAGTTGGCGCAGTAAAGACACCCGGAACCTATTTAGTAAATCCTTTTACTACAATTACAGGCGCTCTAGCATATTCTGGTGGTATCTCAGAAATCGGTTCATTAAGAGACATAAAGTTAATAAGAAATAACATGGAAGTTTTTTCTTTTGATTTATATGATTTACTGATTAATGGAGATAGATCAAATGATCTCACAATTGAGGCTGGAGATACTATCTTAATAAATGCTGCCAGTCAGTTTGTTGAAATAAAAGGTGGCGTGAAAAGACCAGCAATATATGAAGTGCTAGAAGATGAAACATTTAGTGATTTAATAGATTTTGCACTTGGATTTACTCAAACAGCAAATAAATCAAATATATCTGCATCATTTTTAGATTTGAACGAGTCTGAAATCGTAAAGAAAAATATTAATGATCTAGAACAAAGCATGGTAAATGCTTTGTCTGTAGATGTATTTAACTATGTATCTGAAAAATTTTCTAACATTCAAGTATTGGGTGCAATAGAGCAGCCAGGTTTTTATGATTTAAACAAGTATAGAAACTTAAAAGATCTTATAAATGATCTCAAATTTGTAGATGTATATCCATGGTTAGCTGTGTTAGAGCAATTCGATGAAAAAAATTTAATAAACTCTTCAGTCTTATTTAGTTTAAATGATCCATCAACCTATGATTCGATAAAGCTTTTGCCTAATTCTAGAATATATTTTGCGGATATATTATCAAGATCATATGACGTTAACTTATTATCAGCCAATCAAATAAAAGACTTTTCTCTTACCATAAATCACAAACAAAAATCATTTATGTTGCCTGTGTATGGGAAATATTCTGTTAGTTCATTTATAGATTATTTAGGTTTAGATATGAGCGACATTAGCAAAATTGCATCATATGTTAGCCCTATAGATAGCATTGTTTTAAATGATGATTACAAAAATATGGAGTTTGTTGCTAAAAAATATAATACGGTATCTTTTAGATCTCCTGAAAATGATCTCATAAAAGTTTCTGTAGGTGGAGCAGTCGAGTTTCCTGGTTCATATACTCTAAATGATAATTCAACTATTGAAGACTTATATCAGCTGATAGGAAAATTTAAACCACAAGCCTACTTAGAGGGAATTATTTTAACTAGAGAAGTTATAAGACAAAGTCAGCTCAAGGCTATACAAAAATCGAAAGAAGATTTAAATAAGGCGATTTTGGCTAGCGCCCAAAAAGGTGAAATTATTGCTGATATCAATATAATCACAGCACTCTCAGAAACCATAGATCCTGAAAATCTAGGGAGATTAGCCGGAGATTTCTCCCCAAATTCAAGCGCATCAATTAATACTATTTTATTTGATGGCGATAAAATAATAATTCCTAAAAATCCAAATTCAATAAATGTCTACGGAGAGGTACTAAATCCTATTGCATTTGAGTATTCAAAAAATATGACTATTAGGTCTGCAATAGATATGGCTGGTGGATATCAAGAATATGCTGACAAAAGACGAGTATATGTTATCAGAGCAAGCGGATTAGTTGAAAGACCTCGAAGGAACATTTTTGCTGGAAATATTTCTCTGAATCCTGGTGATAGCATAGTTGTTCCTAGAAAGATTATTACTGACAATCCAGGTGTAGCTGCTTTAGTTCCTATTACACAAATTCTATCAGATATTGCTTTTTCTGCTGTTGCATTAGAAAACTTGTCTGATAATAATTAAAAAAAATCATTGATGAGAAGGTATGTTTTCATCTTTCTTACACTCTTAATATCTAAAATATCTTTGTCAGATAGTTTTGATTACAACTCCTTCAACAACCATGGAGTTATTGGTTTAATAAACATGCCAACTGCCAGATTTTATGATGAATCATCATATGGGATTACTTTATATGATGGGGATCCTGACCAAAAATTATCGCTTACCTCATCACCTTACGACTGGATGGAAGCATCTTTCTTTTATATGAATATTGAAGATGAACAAATATGTAGAAATGGTGAACTAGGCGAAGTCTACTGCCAAGGTTACAAAGATAAAGGTTTTAATTTTAAATTTAGAGTGATGGAGGAAGGCTTGCTTCCTGCAATTGCAATAGGAATTAATGATATTGCTGGTACTGGATTTTATAGTTCCGAATATATAGTTGGAAGTTATGGGATTAACAATATTGATTTTCATTTTGGTTTGTCTTGGGGAACTTTGAATGGTTCAAGAAGTAGTTTTAAAAATCCACTTGGCTACATAAGCGATGATTTTTATGACAGGCCAGACAATCTCGAGGATGAGGGTGGACAGTTTCAGCCATCAAGATATTTTTCAGGTGAAAAAGCATCACCTTTTTTTGGCTTTTCTTATGCTCCAAATGAGAAATTCATAATGAAATTTGAGAGCGATAATACATTAACACCAGGAAAAGTTGGATATCAACAATCAAAAAGTGATTATTCTTTTGGGATTGATTTTTCTATTAATAATAATTTTACAATTGGCTTAGCAAACGAGAGAGACACTCATCTATCTTTGAAATTTGTATATAAAAATAATCCAAAAGCTAGTAAGCCCAGATACGAATATAAGAAAACTGACCATAACAAGAATGACAGCAAGTATATAAAGCTTATTAGAAATCTCAATGAAAATGGGATTGTCGTAAATAAGATTTTTGAAGACTCAAATCAGATAGGATTACAAATGAGTCAATTTACGCACCCAAATTTAGATATTATTGATGAAATAATTATGAGAGCTTCAGCTGATGCTGGGATTGTAAAGCCGGTAAAAAAAGATATAAGGATTGCAGATTTAAAAGCCAAAACCGAATATGATGAAGCTTTTCAGAGAAATGCAAATTTAATATATCAAAAACAGGTTAAGAAGAAATTTAA
>MDTG01415678.1_pt1 | contig 17502 bp, 15 predicted proteins | sample 811421 | NCBI WGS metagenome assembly MDTG01 (sample SAMN05326645, study PRJNA326480) | marine metagenome | isolation source: seawater | place: Pacific Ocean: South East | collected 2011
GATATCATATTGAAGAATTTAAATTATTACTGATATAATATGTCGGGGGCCATCCAGGTGAAGGTACCATTAACTCCCCTAGGTCTTAACGGAAGCAAGGGTATTGAGTATTTATTCAGGTTGGTTGGTCTCCTTAAATATTATGAACTCAAATAGCAAAGTATTAGCTTTAAAATATAGACCTCAGGTTTTCGATCAATTAGTTGGTCAGAAAGTTATTGCAGAAAGTATCTTTAACTCCATAAAGAATAATAAAATACCTAATGCATACATGTTTTTAGGAATTAGAGGTTCAGGCAAAACCTCACTAGCCAGGATTGTTGCAAAAGCTTTAAATTGTGAAAATGGGGTTGAAAATTTATGTAGAAAGGATTTCTGTATAAGTTGTCAATCTATTATTGATGGAAATAATTTAGATGTAATTGAAGTGGATGGAGCTTCATCAACTTCTGTAAATAATATTAAAGAACTCATTGAATCTTCAAAATATAAACCTACATCAGCAAAATACAAAATCTATTTAATTGATGAAGTTCATCAAATCAGCTCGTCAGCCTTCGCAGCCTTGCTAAAGACGTTAGAAGAGCCACCGCCACATCTAAAATTCATTTTCGCTAGCACAGAAGTTAAAAAAATACCAGTAACAATAATTTCAAGATGTCAAAGATATGATCTTTCAAGAGTTAAATCCGAGGAGCTGTTTGAATATTTGGTTAAAATTAAAGATTTAGAAAAAGGAAAAATTACCAGTGATGCGATTAGATTAATTGTAAAATTATCTGAAGGCTCGGTAAGAGACTCTTTATCTTTGCTTGATAGAGCTATGTTAGTAGAAAATGAAGGTAAAGAACTTGATCTACCAACAGCTCAGAAAATATTTGGGTATTTTGAAAAAAGCATTATCATAGATTTAATTGGACATATTTTAGAAGGAGATGAGGATAATACTCTCAACTTATATAGAAATATTTATAATTCTGGAGTGGAGCCTAAAGTCTTTCTTAATGAATTTCTAGAAACACTTTATTATCTAAAAAATATTGACTTTGTAAATTTAGACGGAACTAATTTTGATTTAAATGACAAAGAATTTGATAAAATAAAAATTTTATCTAAAAAACTTTCAAAAAAAGATTTACTTTTATTATGGCAATTTACTTTAAATAATCTTGAGAAAATTGATATTATCAAGAATCAACATCAATTTATTGAAATGTTTTTAATAAGATCATTGTATCTAAAAAAAATTTTAAAAGGAGAAAAAAATCTTGAAGTTAAAGAATTAAAACAAGATAAAAATATTAGTAAAGCAACAGTGGAAAATAAAAACCAAACACATCAGAGAGCTGTAGATCAACTTAAAAGTATCGAGCAAGAGGCAAAAATTACATCTACTCCAGAAGTAAAAAATAAGTCTGAAGATATCATAATTAAAAGTTTTAAAGAACTCATTGTACTTTGCGACGAAAAGAAAGAGTTAAAAATTAAATATGAACTTCAAAATAATGTAAATCTAGTAAGTTTCAAAGATCAAAAAATTGAAATTTCATTTAATTCAAATCTTGATAAGACATTTGTAAAAGATCTATCTGCTAAATTATTAGAATGGACTAACAAAAGATGGATTATAGCGTTTTCAAAGGAAGAAGGCTTACCAAGTGTAAAGCAACAAAATCAAGATTTAAAAGAAAAATTAAATAAAAAAGAATCTGAAAGTGAGTTTTCTAAAGAAATAAAAAAAATTTTTCCTGATGCGGAACTATCTAAGGTAACTGAAGATAATAAATCATGACTGATTTTTCAAAAATACTTGAAAAGGCAAAAGAACTAGAAAAAAAAATGAAAGAAAGCCAAGAAGCTATTAAGAAAATTGAAGTAATTGGAAATTCTGGTGGAGATTTAGTACAAGTTAAATTAAACGGCGAGGGAGAAATGATTGATATAACAATTTCAGATAAACTTTTAAAAGAAGAAAAAAATATTATAGAAGATTTAATCAAAGCTGCACACAACAATGCAAAAACTTCTCTTAAATCGAAAACGAATGATGAAATTTCAAAAACTGCTGGAAATTTTGGAGTGCCAGGTTTTAAGTGGCCTTTATAGTTTAAATGCAAAATATATCTGAAATTGAGGAATTAATTAAATTAATATCTAAACTTCCAGGTCTAGGACCAAGATCTGCAAAAAGAATAGTTTTAAAATTGATAAATAATAAAGAAGAATTAATTAAACCAATGGCTAGGACTTTGGCAGATGTATATAAAAATATACTCAGATGTAAAATTTGTGGATCATTAAAATCAAACTCAGAGGGATGTAATAATTGTGAAAACAATAAACAAAATTTTACAAAAATTTGTGTAGTAGAAAATATAGCTGATCAATGGAGCATAGAAGCTTCAAGTGTATACCAGGGTTATTTTCACATCCTTGGAGGAACAATTTCCGCAACTAATAGTCAAAGCAAAGAGGACTTATTAATTAATTCATTAGTTGAAAGAGTTAAAAGAGATAAAATAGAAGAAGTAATTTTAGCCACAAGCGCAACAATAGAAGGTCAAACAACTGCATTTTATATTCAAGATAGTTTAAGAAATACTAATGTAAAAATCTCAAAACTTGCTCAAGGATTGCCAGTTGGTGGTGAAATAGAAAGCTTAGATGACGGTACTTTGATATCAGCTTTTAAAAATAGACAAAGTTTTAAATAGTAAATAAATTAATTTTTTTTAATTAGACGGTTTAAATGTAATAATGGTTCAGTGTAACCAGAAGGTTGATCTTTGCCTTGAAATACTAATTCACAAGCTGTTTTAAAAGCTATAGATTTATCATATTGTGGTGACATTTTTTGGTATAATTTGTCATTTTTGTTTTGTTCATCCACAACTTTTGCCATTTTTTTCATAATTTCTAAAACCTGTTTTCTACTACATACTCCATGGTGAAGCCAATTTGCAATTTGTTGGGATGAAATTCTTAATGTAGCCCTATCTTCCATCAATCCAATATTATTTATATCTGGAACTTTTGAACATCCAATACCCTGATCAATCCATCTTACAACATATCCTAAAATAGTTTGTGCAGAGTTAGAGATCTCTTTATTTATTTCATCAATAGACCAATTCGGTTTGTTTATAACTGGTATGCTCAACAAATCATCAAATTTAGTTTTTTTTCTATTTTTTAATTCATTATGTTTACTAAAAATATTTATTTTATGATAATGAAGAGAATGAAGAGCTGCTGCGGTAGGTGAAGGAACCCAAGCGCAATTTGCCCCAGATTCTAAATGGGAAATTTTTTGTTTAAGCATGTCAGCCATTTTGTCTGGCATTGCCCACATCCCTTTTCCAATCTGCGCCACACCAGAAAAGCCACATTCTAATCCTATATTTACATTATTATTTTCATAGGCATTAATCCAATCAGAGGATTTCATATCGCCTTTTTTAATCATTACACCTGCTTCCATTGATGTGTGCATTTCATCACCTGTTCTGTCCAGAAAACCAGTGTTTATAAAAAAAACTCTGTTTTCTAATGTTCTAATACATTCTTTTAAATTAACAGAAGTTCTTCTTTCCTCGTCCATAATTCCACATTTAATTGTAAATTTTTTTAATCCAAGAACTTCTTCTACTTTTGTAAATAACAAATTGGTGAACAATGTTTCCTCGGGCCCATGTTGTTTTGGTTTTACTATATAAATCGATCCTGTTCTTGAGTTATTTTTATTTTTTAAGTCATGCATAGAACATAAAGATGTGACAAACCCATCTAAAATACCTTCGGGTATTTCAGAACCATCTTGCAATAGAACTGCAGAATTAGTCATCAAATGACCAACATTTCTATTTAAAAGCAGAGATCTTCCATGAAGACTCTCTTTTTTACCAAGTTTGTTTATATAATTTCTATTTGTATTAAGTTTTCTGATTAATTTTTTGCCACCTTTTTCAAATTCAGAAACAAGGTTTTTTTTCATAAGGCCCAACCAGTTTCTATAACCATTGACTTTATCTTCTGCATCAACCGCAGCAACAGAGTCTTCGTGATCACAAATAGTAGATATCGCAGACTCTATTATTATATCTGAAATTCCAGCAGGATCACCCTTAGCGCTGAATGCATTAGGATTTATAAGTATTTCAATATGTAAATTGTTATTTTTTAAAATTATTGCAGAAACTTTTCCCTTTTCGGATCTATATCCAATATATTTTTCTTCATTCTCTAGTTCTGCACTACCTTTGTCCAAATATAGTTCTAATTTATGATCATTAATTGATATTTTGCTTATATTTTTCCATTTTGAATTTTTAAGTTTAAAATTTTGATCTAAAAAATTTTTTGTATACTCTCTTACTTGCATTCCTCTCTCGGGATCATATCTTTCACTTGTTGACTCATCTGAAGTTATTATATCGGTGCCATACAAACTATCATATAAACTCATCCATCTAGCATTTGCTGCATTTAAAGCGTATCGAGCATTCATTATTGGTACAACAAGTTGTGGACCTGCAATACTCGATATTTCTTTATCTAAATTTTCTGTCTTAATTTTAAAATCAGGACCTTCATTCATTAAATATCCAATTTTTTCAAGATATGATTTATAGTTTTTTAGATTAAATTCTTTATCTTTATTCTCTAGATGCCATCTATCTATATCCATTTGTAACCTTTTTCTAATGCTGAGCAACTCTCTATTTTTAGGAGTTAGATTATGACTAACTTTACTTAGTCCTTTCCAAAAAGAATCTTTAGAAATATTTATATCTTTTAATGCTTCATTATTAATAAAATCGTAAAGATTTTCAGCAACAGATAAGTTTTCTAAATTTATATATTTTTTTGTCATAGTAATCTTAGAAAATTTTAGATTAAATCTAAAATTGTATTTTCCATACTTAATTTAAAGTATTCAGTTTTAGGCAAAATTATTATATTAGTAAATTAATAAAATAAAGCCACTTTATTGCCTTTATTATATAAAATATTGAGTTAATGAAAAATTATTTAAATTTTGAAACTGAAGTTAAGGAACTAGAATCACAACTTGACGCTTTAAAAGATCCATATAACAATGAGGGTATTTCCGAGGTAAATACAAATGAAATTGCGTTGTTTGAAGAAAAAATAAATAAAAAATTAGAGAAAATTTATTCAAATTTAAATCCCTGGCAAACAACTCAAGTAGCTAGGCATGAAGATCGTCCAAAAGCTAAATATTTTATAGAAAACTTATTTAATGATTTTATTTCATTATCCGGAGACAGATATTATGGAGAAGATAAATCAGTAATTGCTGGTTTTGCTAAATTTAACAATAAATCTGTTTTAGTTATCGGACAAGAAAAAGGAGAAAATTTGGAAGAAAGATTAGATAGAAATTTTGGAATGATGAGGCCAGAAGGTTATAGAAAAAGTAAAAGATTAATGGAACTTGCAAATAAATTTAATATTCCAATTATAACTTTTATAGATACTCCGGGTGCATATCCAGGCATTGGGGCAGAAGAAAGAGGACAAGCGGAAGCAATTGCAAGATCAATAGAGAGCTGTATGAAACTAAAAGTTCCAAATATATCAATTATTATTGGAGAAGGTGGATCAGGGGGAGCAATTGCTCTTGCCTCAGCTAGCAAAGTAATTATGTTAGAAAATGCAATTTACTCAGTAATATCTCCAGAGGGATGTGCCACTATATTGTGGCGAGATCCCAAGAAAACTTTAGAGGCCGCAAGCGCAATGAAATTAACTTCAAAAGAGTTATTTGATTTAAATATAGTTGATGAAATAATAGAGGAACCAATTGGAGGAGCCCACAGAGATAGAGAGAAAACTTTAGAAGGTATTCGCACTTCACTAAAAAAACACTTAAACAATTTTGAAAAATTAAACGAAGATGAAATATTATTACAAAGAAAAAATAAATTTTTGCAAATAGGTAGAAGTGGAGGTTTTTCAAGCAAATCAGATAATGAAAATAGACTTTCACTTAAAAAAAATAATATTAATGTTTTATTTGAAAAAGTTTTAAGAAATAAAAGAATTCTTATAATTGTTGGATTAATAATTTCATTATTGACAGGACTAGTCTATTTTTTATAAAGCTCCACAACAATTTTTATATTTTTTATTTGTAGCTGGACACATTTCATTCCTAGAAATTTTGTTGCCTTTTTTTAATACTAATAAACATTTTGGATTACTAGAAACTTGATGATTTTTTTCCTGATTATAATCGTCTGAAACAATTTTAATATTTAGCAATAATCCAATTAATTGTGTTTTTAGTCTATTTAAAAGATCCTCAAATAAATTAAATGCCTCTTTTTTATATTCTATTAGCGGGTCTCTTTGGCCATACGATCTTAATCCAATTACTTGTCTAAGTTGTTCCAAGTATTGAATGTGTGTTTTCCAATTTTGATCAATTAGTTGAAGAAAAATTCTTTTTTCTATTTCTTTTGACCTATCTTCACCCAAAATCGTCAATCTTTCATCTCTCTTATTATTAAATTTCTCAATAATCTTGTTTTTGAAATCAGAACTATTTGAACCCTTTAAATCTTCAATTTCTTCTTTGTTAAAACCGGCTCCTAAAGTTGATAATAATTTTTTTTCTATATCTGTATTTTTATTTTTATACTCAATTAATTCATTAATTATTTGATCGAGAAAGTTATCTGCAAATTCATAAGAATTTAAACTTTCCATAACTTTTTTTCTTTGTGAAAAAATAACATGTCTTTGATCATTTAAAACATCATCAAACTTCAATAAAGATTTTCTTATATCAAAATTTCTTGCCTCTACTTTTTGTTGGGCTCTTTCAAGAGCTTTATTTATCCATGGGTGATCTATACTTTCCCCATCTTTAAGTCCGAGTTTTTCTAAAATGTTATTCATAGACTCTGAACCAAAAATTCTCATTAAATCATCCTCTAAACTTACAAAAAAGATTGAATTTCCTTCATCTCCTTGTCTGCCAGATCTTCCCCTTGCTTGATTGTCTACTCTCCTGCTTTCCATTCTTTCAGTGCCAACAACAAACAGTCCACCTAATTTTTTAATTTCGTTTCTTGATATTTTTTCTGAATTTTTTCCGCCAAGTTTTATATCAACTCCTCTTCCAGAGATACTAGTTGTAATGATTACAGATTTTTTTGTACCAGCATTAGCTATGATTTCTGCTTCTTTGTCATGATTTTTAGCATTTAGAACGATGTGATTTATTTTTTTTTTGTTTAATAATTCTGAATAATATTCAGATTTATTAATACTACTTGTAAAAATTAAAAGCGGTTGACCAGTATTATATTTTTCATTTACTAAATTTACAATAGCTTCATCTTTTTCTTTTTCAGTTCTAAAGATTTTATCGTTCAAATCATTTCTTATCATTTGTTTATTTGTAGGAATAGTCACGATATTCAAATTATAAATTTCGTAAAATTCTTGAGCCTCAGTAACTGCCGTTCCTGTACATCCACAAAGTTTTACATATAACTTAAAATAGTTCTGATAGGTAATTGAAGCCAATGTTTGATTTTCAAATTGTATAGCCAAATTTTCCTTTGCCTCCAAACTTTGATGTAACCCATCTCCGAATCTTCTACCTGGCATCTGTCTACCAGTTTGATCATCTATAATTACAATTTCTTTATCTTTAACAATATAATCTTTTCCATTAAAAAAAATATAGTTTGCTCTTAAGCTTTGATTAACCAAATGTACTAAAGATATATTTTCTGGATCATAGAAATTATTATTTTTTAAAATGCCTGCCTCAGAAAAAATTTTTTCTATATTATCAATACCTTTATTTGTTAAAAGAATGTTTCTATTTTTTTCATCAATATCATAATCATCTTTATTTAATTTTTTTATCAATTTATTTACAACTATATATTGATCTGCCTTATTTTCTGCTTGACCTGAGATAATCAAAGGAACTCTGGCCTCATCAATTAAGCATGAGTCAATTTCATCTACAATTGCATAATTATGTCCTCTTTGAACCATATCATCTTTAGAAAATTTCATGTTATCTCTCAAATAATCAAAACCTAATTCACTATTAGTTGCATAAGTAATGTCACAAGAATAATTTTTCTTTCTTTCCTCATCGGTTTGACCCGAATTAATATAACCGCACGTAAGGCCTAAAAAATTATAAATTTTACCCATATTTTCGGAATCTCTTTTCGCAAGGTAATCATTAACCGTAACTACATGAACACCCTTGCTTTCAAGAGAGTTTAAGTATGCAGCTAGTGCGATGGTAAGCGTTTTTCCTTCACCAGTTTTCATTTCTGCTATTTTATTTTGATGAAGAACTATCCCTCCGATCAATTGAACATCAAAATGTCTTTCATTGTAAATTCTCTTCGAAGCTTCTCTAACAAGAGAATACGCCTCTGGTAGCAAATCAATCAATTTTGTTCCATTAATTAACTTTTGCTTTAATTCTGCAGTTTTTTTTGGAAATATATCATTTTCAATTTTGGAAGTTTTTTCCTCAAGTTGATTTATATTCTTTACAAACTTGGCTAATTTATCCAATTCTTTTTGGTTAGAAGATTTGAATATTTTTGATATTAAATTAAGTGGATTTAGCATATGATTTTTGTTATTTAAACAAATCTTATATAATCATATTATTTGTTTTTTAAACATATATGCTTTTTAAAAAAGAAAATTATCAAATAAAGTCTAATTCTATTGGTTTTTACCAAGATCTAGAGCATTTAGATGGAGTTGGTATATCGTCAGTTTCTGCCAATTTATACAAAGAAAAAAAGAGAGATGAAATAGTTATTTTTTATTTTAGAAAAGGCGCAAGTCATGCATCTGTTTATACCCAGTCAAACATTAAATCTGAAAATATTAAGTGGAATTTAAATAACACAAAAGAAAAAATATATGCGCTTCTAGTAAATACAAGAAATGCAAATGCATTTACTGGCAGGGAAGGTTATAAATCAATCAATAATATTGCTACATTATTATCAGAACAATTGTCGAAAAAACAAATTAAAGATGAAGAAGAGCCCAAAAAAATAAAGTTAAACAATCTCTTGTTTGCATCCACGGGCACAATTGGAGAGAGTTTTCCTGAAAAAAAAATAACAAATGTAATTCCTAATTTAATTGAAAATATTAAATATGTACAAAATAAATATATTTGGATGAAGGCTGCCATGGGCATTCTTACAACAGATACTAGACCTAAATTGTCTATGGAAGAATGTAAGATCGCAGGCACTCCTGTTAAAATTTATGGTTTAGCTAAAGGATCAGGAATGATTTATCCAGATATGGCAACTACACTAGGCTTTATTTTTACAGACGCAAAAATAAGTGGAAATATTCTTAAGCAACTATTAAAAAAAAATATTCAAAATACATTTAATGCAATAAGTTGCGATGGAGATACTAGCACCAATGATATGGTTAGTATAATTTCAACTGGCTTTGCAAACAACGCAAAAATTAAATCCTACAAAGATAAAACACTTAATAATTTTGATAAATCATTAAATATCGTATTAAAAAATTTAGCTAAAAGTGTAGCTGCAGATGGTGAAGGATCTTCAAAATTCTTAGTGATAAAAGTTGAAAAATGTAAAAATGAGAGTGATGCAAAAAAAATTTGTTTTTCAATAGCAAATTCACCACTTGTAAAAACTGCTATTGCAGGCGAAGATCCTAACTGGGGAAGAATAATAATGGCTATAGGAAAGGCAAAAGTTAAAATAAACCTTAAGAAATTGAATATTAATATTGGCCCATATAAAATCATAGAAAATGGAAAAATCTCACAAAATTATAATGAAAGCGATGTTGCGGATTATATGAAATCTTTAGAAATAAAAGTTAATATACAAATTGGAAGTGGAAGCAAAGAATTTGAAGTCTACTCAATGGATCTAACAAAAAAATATATAGAGATCAATGCAGATTATAGATCATAGGATATTGAAATCAAAAATTAAATAAGTACATTTAGGCCATGATCAAATATCAATTAATTTGTAAAAATTGTAAAAGCATTTTTGACAGCTGGTTTGCATCTTCAAAGGAATTTGAAAAACTTAAAAAAACAAAACTAATAAATTGTAATAATTGCAATTCTTTAAAAATTGAAAAATCAGTTATGTCTCCTAGAGTTTCATCTAATCTAAATTTAGATAAAGAAAATCACTCTAGCAAAATTCATGAAGTTAAATCTAAAATAAAGGAATTTCAAAAATACATTAAAAAAAATTTTGATTATGTGGGAGAAAACTTTTCATATGAGGCTAGATCAATCCATTATGGAAAAAAAAAATCTAAAAAAGGTATTTTCGGCAGCGCATCATCAAAAGATATCAGAGAACTTAAAGATGAAGGAATTGATACAACAATCATTCCTTGGGTTAATGATAAAGAAAATTAAAGCCCTTTAAATTTACTAATATAATTAACATCAGTATTCTTGTTGAAATTCCATTTATCAAGTAAAATATTATAACTCAAACCTTCTATGCTGGAAAATTTTAAATTATTTGTTTCACATACTTTTTGTAATTTTTCTGGTTCCACAAATTTAAACCAATTATGAGTTCCTATTGGGAGCCAATTCAATACATATTCAGCACCAATAATCGCTAATAAATAAGATTTTAGAGTTTTATTAATTGTTGCTATAAACATTACTCCATTTTTTTTTAATAAATCAGAACTTGATTTAATAAAAAAATTTAAATCATCAACATGTTCTACAATCTCCATATTCAAAATCACATCGTATTTTCTTTTAAATTCCAATTTTTCGGGGGAAGAACAAATATATTTTATGTTCAAATTATTTTTTTTGGCATGTATTTTAGCAATATTAATATTTTTTTTTGAAGCATCTATTCCTGTTAATTTCCCTCCGAGTCTACTCATTGGCTCTGTAAGTAAACCACCACCACATCCTATGTCTAATATTTCCAAATTTAGAAAAGGTTTTTTTTTATTTTTAATATTGAATTCTTTAATTATATTATTTTTTATATATTCTATTCTAATAGGATTAAATTTATGTAATGGCTTAAATTTACCTTCTGGATCCCACCATTCTTCCGCCAAATTACTAAATTTCTCTATTTCTTTTTTATTTATTGTGTTATTAGCCATAAATTTTTGATTTTAAATTAAAAATACTTTTTAATAAATGATAATATAAGAAATTATAATGAAAATTGTAGTCTTAAAATTTGGAGGAACATCAGTTGGTTCGGTAAAAAAGATAATAAATGTAACAAAAATTATAATTAGTTATATTAAAAAGAGATACAAAGTAATTGTTATATCCTCTGCAATGAGTGGAGAAACAAATAAATTAGTTAAGTTAACTAAACAAATTTCAAATAGATTTATACCTTCTGAATATGACTCGATAGTTGCAACAGGAGAGCAAATTTCTTGTTCATTGATAGCGGGCAAACTTAATGACAAGGGTTATACAGCAAGATCTTGGCAGGGTTGGCAAGTTCCAATTTTTACTAGAGGGAATTACTCCCAGTCAAGAATTGTAAATATAAGTAAAAAAAATATATTTAAATTCTTAAGAGCGGGTGGCATTCCAATAATTTCTGGTTTTCAAGGTATAAATTCTGAAAATCGAATAACTACAATCGGAAGAGGAGGTTCGGATGCGAGCGCTATAATGATTGCAAAATTTTTTAAAGCTGAAAAATGTATTATATATACCGACGTCGAAGGCGTTTATACAACAGACCCAAGAGTAGTTCCAAAAGCAAAAAAAATAAAAAAAATATCGTATGAGGAAATGTTGGAAATGGCTTCTCTCGGAGCAAAAGTAATGCAACCACATTCAATACAGGATGCTAGATTGAATAGAATAAATATTGAAGTTCGTTCATCTTTTAAAAATGTTCCTGGCTCATTGATTACTAAAAGAAAAAATATATTAAATAGCAATATAATTAGAGGAATTTCATTTACTAAAAATGACGCTAAAATAACTTTAGTTGGCGTTAAAGATAGACCAGGGGTTGCAGCATCTATTTTTGAACCTTTATATAAAAATTCTATTAATGTAGATATGGTTGTTCAAAATATATCATCAAATAAAAAAGAGACAGATTTGACTTTCACAATAAAAAATGAAGATCTAATTAAAACTGAAAAACTTATAAAAAAAAATAGTAAAATAAATTTTAAAAAAATTATAATAGATAAAAAAGTCTCGAAAGTTTCTATTGTAGGCGTTGGAATGATAACGACCCCAGGTGTAACATTTAGAATGTTTAATGCACTAGCAAAAAAAAATATAAATATTATAGTAATTTCTACTTCAGAAATTAAAATATCAGTTCTAGTTGATAAAAAAAACTTAAAGAAAGCAGTTGATGTGCTTCATAAAGAATTTAAATTAGATAGTTAAGTAAATATCAATGAGTATTAGACCATTTAGAGATATAAAACGAAAAAAAACTAAAGTTGTTTTAGTTGGAAATGTTAAAATTGGTGGAGATAATCCGATTTCAGTTCAATCAATGACTAATACATTAACAACAGATATTAAATCAACTATTATTCAAATAAATAAAATTGAAGAAGAAGGGGCCGACCTTGTAAGAGTTTCTTGCCCAGATGAAGCTTCATCTTTGGCCCTCAAAGAAATTACCAAACATATAAATCTTCCAATTATTGCTGATATTCATTTTCATTATAAAAGAGCTTTAGAGGCGGCAGATAATGGAGCATCATGTTTAAGAATAAATCCAGGTAATATTGGAGACGAGAAAAAAATCAAAGATGTTGTGACTGCTGCAAAAAATAATAATTGTTCAATTAGAGTTGGGGTAAACGCTGGATCATTAGAAAAAGATATTTTAGAAAAATATAAGGAACCATGCCCAGAGGCATTAGTAGAAAGTGCTATAAGAAATATTAAAATTCTTGAAGATCAAGATTTTTTTAACTTGAAAGTAAGTGTTAAGTCATCAGATGTGTTTCTATCATTATGGGCTTATCGTCAGCTTTCCAAAAAGATTGATTATCCTTTGCATCTTGGAATTACTGAAGCTGGTAGTTTTATTCCAGGAAGTATTAAATCATCTATAGGCTTGGGAACGTTATTGCTAGAGGGAATAGGTGATACATTGAGAGTTTCATTATCTGATGACCCGGCCAAAGAAGTAAGAATAGGAAATGAAATATTGAAGTCTTTAAATTTGAAAAAAAGGGGTGTTAAAATTATTTCTTGTCCCTCATGTGCCAGACAAGGATTTAATGTAATTGAAACAGTAAAAATATTGGAAGATAAACTTTCACATATAAAGACACCAATTACACTATCAATTATAGGATGTGTTGTGAATGGACCAGGAGAAGCTGCATTTACTGATGTTGGTCTTACTGGGGGAGGCAACAATAATCATATGTTATACATAAAAGGGTCTCAAATAAAAAAAATTTCCACTAATGAAATGATTGATAAAATAGTTTCTTTAGTAGAAAAAAAAGATTTAGAATTAAAAGCTGAGTCTCAAAGAAAATAAATAATCAAATGCCTCTACCATTGAAAAAAGTTTCAGAAATTCTAAATAAACACTCAGAGTTAGAAAAAGATTTATCAGGCACAAATCTAGATAGTAAATCTTTTGCTAAAAAATCTAAGGAATATTCCAATCTAAATGAAATAATTAAATATGCATTGGAGTATTCAAGTTTTGATAAGAATAAAAAGGATCTTGAAAAAATTATAACCGATAATGATAATGATGAGGAAATAAAAGAATTGGCAAAAACTGAATTAAATGATTTAGAAAAAAAACATCAAGAAAATGAAAACAAAATAAAAATATTTTTATTACCAAAAGATGAAGCGGATACCAAAAATGCAATTTTGGAGATTAGAGCAGGTACCGGTGGGTTAGAAGCTAGTTTATTTGCATCTGATTTATTTAAAATGTATGAAAAAGTTTGTCACAAAAAAAAATGGATATTAGAAATAATAAGTTTGTCAAAAAGTGATGCGGGTGGACTTAAAGAAGTTATAGCATCTATTAAAGGAAAAAATATATATTCATCATTAAAATATGAAAGTGGAGTTCATAGAGTTCAACGTGTTCCTGATACAGAAACTCAGGGAAGGGTACATACTTCCGCAGCTACAGTTGCTGTTTTGCCAGAAGCCGAAGAAGTTGATGTTAAAATTGAAGATAAAGATTTAAGAATAGATGTCTTTAGAAGCAGTGGTCCAGGTGGCCAAAGTGTAAATACGACAGATAGTGCAGTTCGTGTAACACACGTACCAACCGGTATTGTTGTAAGTCAACAAGATGAAAAATCTCAAATTAGAAATCGTGAAAAAGCATTGAAAATTTTGCGATCGAGATTATATGAATTTGAAAGAAAAAAAATCGATGATCAACGATCTCAAGATAGAAAAAGTAAAATTGGAACGGGCGATAGATCTGAAAGAATAAGAACATATAATTTTCCACAAGGAAGAGTTACTGACCATCGAATAAATCTTACTCTCCATAAACTTGAAGAATTTATGCAAGGTGAGATTTTTGATGAGTTGATAGAAAATATTAATCTTCAAGCACAAGAGGAACAATTAGAAAATTTAAATTAATGAACTACAGAAATATAATTAATATAGGATCTTCAATTTTAAAAAATAATTCTATAAAAACTGCAAATATAGATGCAGAATTACTATTATCAGTATCTTTGAAAAAAAGTAGAGAAAAAATATTATTAAATTTAGAAAAAAAACTAAACTTTGATGAAATTAAAAATTATGTTGAACTAATAAATAGAAGAAAAAAAAAACAACCAATTTCATCTATTATAGGAAAGAAATTTTTTTGGAAATATGAATTTAATGTAAATAAAAATGTTTTGACTCCAAGATTTGAGACGGAATTACTGGTAGAAGAGGTGTTAAAAATCTATAAACATTCGAGCCGTATTAATGTTTTAGATATAGGCCTAGGATCAGGCTGTATTTTGATTTCTTTGTTAAAAGAAAATAAAAAATGGAGAGGGACTGGGATTGATATTTCTTCTTTAGCCATCAAAACTGCTAAATTTAATGCAAAAATACAACAGGTTGAAAATAGAATTAACTTTATAAACTCTGATATTGACAAATTTTACAGTAGAAAATATGATTTAATCGTTTCTAATCCACCTTATATAAGTAGGATTGGCTATTATAATCTTGATTTAGATGTTAAAGGTTACGAGCCTGAAAAGGCTCTTTATGGTGGCATAGACGGACTTAGGATTATCGAAAAAGTAATTAAAAAAAGTAAATTTGTTTTGAAAAATAGTGGTTTACTAGCAATGGAAATAGGCATAGGGCAACACTACATGGTTAGTGATCTTTTAAAAAAATATAATTTTTATGTTTTTAAGACAATCAGAGACTATCAAAGAATAAAAAGATGTTTATTAGCAAGAAAAATTAATTAATGAGAAATTTTAAAAATAATAGAAGAAGGTTTAGAAGCAATTCTTTTGATAGAAATCTAAAGCTTAATTCTAACGATCCAAATCTAAACTCTGGTTTAGGCAATGTATCTGATTTTAGAAGGAAAAATTACCATAGAGGAAATTTTAATTCTCCTAAATTAATTCAAAAATATTCTGATCTTGCAAGAGAAGCTTTATCAACTGGAGACAAAATACTTTATGAGAATTATTTACAACATGCAGAACATTTCATCAGAATTTCATCTAATTTATCTAACGGTACAGAAAAAAAAAAATGGTACTTCTCAAGAATTAAAAGAGACAAACATTAGCAAGAACTCCGAAGAAGATATAGCTAATGAAGAAAAGTCTTAATTTTGTTTACTAATTAATTCAGATTTAAGAACATCTATTTTTATTTTTGCTAATTCAAACTCTTCTCTAACTTTTCCTTTTAATTTTTTCCCTGAAGGCAACTTTAGTTTTTGAGAATTAATTTTCTTTCCATTTTGGATAACTTCATAATGCAGATGTGGTCCAGTAGACATTCCTGTAGATCCCACATATCCAATTATCTGTCCCTGCGTGACTCTTATTCCTTTTTTAATTCCTCTGGCAAATTTTGACATATGAGCATAAACAGTACTGTATGTACTGTTATGTCTAATTTTTACACAATTTCCTCCACCTCCGCACCAGCCTGCTTTTAAAATTACGCCACTACCAGATGCCATAATAGGTGTTCCCATTGGTGCAGCAAAATCTGTTCCTTGATGCATTTTATTATATCCTAAAATTGGGTGTTTACGCATTCCATAACTTGATGACAATCTCGCTCCATTTATAGGTGTTTTCATTAAAGTTTTTTTTATACTTTGTCCGTTTGATTCAAAATGATCATTAATTTTATCTTTTTCTGAATTAAAATAATAAAGTTCTAAAGATTTTCCTTTCAAAATTAAGTTTGCGTATAAAATATTTCCGAAATCTACAGTCTTATTATCTTCGTTTTTAAATTCTTCATAAACAATCTGAAAACTATCATTTTTTCTTATATCTCTTTGAAAATCTACTTCAAAACCATATATTTGTGCAAACTGTATTATAATATTTGGATTTATTTTTTTTTCAATTGCTGACTTATATAAACTATTTTTTATAAAATTTTCTTTGTAAACCTTGGTCAATCTCAATTCTTTAATTAGCTCAACATAATTCAAAGAATTTTTTTGGTTGTATGATATAATTAAATCTTTTTTTTTATTAACAGGTATAATTATATTTTTAATTGTTTTTGTATTTAAATTATCTATTTCAAAAATAATTTTTTGATTTTGAATTAGATTAACTTTTATTTTTTTTTTTGATATAAACTCTAAAATTTTTTTTTTTTCATCCTTATGTAATTTAATTTCACTTAAAATTCCTTCAAAAGTATCTCCTGAATTTATTATATATTCTATCTTTTCAAATCTTGGCTTTAAATTGTCTGAAATTGATTCTAAAGTTTTTTGTAAATATATATTTCGAATTAAATTTTCTAAATTTTTTAATTGATCATTTTTATAAGTATCATGTATACTTATAGTAGTTACAGATATTAATAATAAAACTGGAAGGATTAAAAAAGACTTTAGCTCATCAACTTTTTTTAAAATTTTAATTTTAAATTGTGATTTAATCATTAAAAAAACCTTTATATATGAGGTTTTTTAACACATTTTTATATATCTAATAGCTTGATTTATATATTTTTTAGCATATAAGCATCCCACCTAACTTAAAAAAAGTTATATTTATCGGGCTTTTTAGCTCGATTAGCTATTTTATTTGTGAAATTTAAGAAGAGAAGTGTGGACGGTTAAGGTTACCAAAATTTGTCGTACACACTTCAATTACATATAAATTTATTCTTAGATTTATATGGAAGCTAGTGTGCGCCGTTTTTAAACTTGAGAGTTTGATCATGGCTCAGAACGTACGCTGGCGGCACGC
>MDTG01391178.1_pt1 | contig 17501 bp, 21 predicted proteins | sample 811421 | NCBI WGS metagenome assembly MDTG01 (sample SAMN05326645, study PRJNA326480) | marine metagenome | isolation source: seawater | place: Pacific Ocean: South East | collected 2011
AATGCTTAGCGAGATGGACTTGTTCGTCCATAAGATTCCTGGATTGGCAAATAAGATCACCGCTGGTAAGGAGGGAGCGCTCAAAGCTCGTCTAGAAGCGAATGCTTTGGCACGGTCTCTGTACGGCGGTATGGCCTTGGATTCAGAGGAAGAGGTTTCCTTCGCAGCACGCAGTTTGAGTGGCGCACAGGATATTTTTGATCGCCTGCTTGATGACCTAGTTGCAGCGGCTGATTGCCCGAAGCCTGTCTTATTTGGAATGAGCCCAGCAGGCGGCCTGAGTGAATCGGGAAAATTCGAGGACAAGTTGTGGGCATCAACGATTGAGAGATATCAAAGTCACAGCTTGAAGCGTGCGTTGACGCAATATTTCAAGGTCATCATGTCGATGCGAGCAGGCCCAACAGGGGGCAATGTCCCGAGTCAGTGGACAGTGCATTTCCCTCCGTATTTCGCCAGCTCCGATGCGGACAAAGCCAACATGCGTCAGCAAATCGCGCTGTCTGACCAGATTTACCTCAATGCCGGGGTAATTACCCCAATGGAAATTCGCGCCAGCCGATTTGGTGGCACGGAATACCAGTTGGATACGGTCCTGCATAGCGAAGAAGAAGATCGTCTACTCGCTAAACGTGAACTAGAGCATGAAGCCGCCTTACAGGGATTTGAAGGCCAACGCCAGGCCCTGGAAAACAATGCCGAAGCGGCACAAGTCGAGCCTGAACAGGAAGCCCCTGACGACCTTGTAGAGGACGCTTCCGACTTCCTGCATATGAATGGGTTGACGTTGATCGCCAGCACCAGCAACGGGATTTATCAGGTCGCATCGGTTGTACATCCCGATGGTCAACGCAACGACTCAGAACCAGTGGTGTTGATCGGCGGTCGACTACAGGACCAGAAGTTGTATCGGGGATTTGTAAAGCGCGAGGACGAAACAATCGCGCCTGGACCACTACTGATGGGGTTCTATTCATCCCGTTCCGCCAGCCGTGCCTTAAAGCACTACTGCGATGAAGAGGAGGTCAGCGGCCTGACGCTGCTGGATCCGCTCGACATCGAGCACTTAAAGGGGACGTTCGATCGCTACGACTCGATCGAGTACGCAGGCCATACCTTTGCTGGATACAACAAACCAATCAAAACGCCTGATCACAAAACAAAGTCCCACGCAGTACTGGCGAAGGAAGGGGAAGAAGTAAAGCTGATTCGCTTTGGCCAGCAGGGGGTAAAGGGCAGCCCAAAGACTGAGGGCGAGTCAGAGGCCAGTCGAAAACGACGTAAAAGCTTCAAAGCTCGCCACGCCAAGAACATCGCCAAAGGAAAAATGAGTGCGGCTTACTGGTCCTCGCGAGAAAAATGGTGATGAGCGATGAATAATCACAGTGACCTTGATGACATTGAAGTCATCATGAAACTGTCATTACCAACACTTAGGGCGCTGCATGATTGCGTTCAAAAGAGTTACCGACAGTGGCCAGGGGGCGACCCACAAGAACAGGCAAACCTGGAGATTCTGTCCTCAGGTTTGTATGTGGTGTTGATGGACTCCCTTCTTGAAAACGATTTGGTTTAAGTATGGAAGAGCTAATCGAAGAAAATAATGACCTGCTTTCAGAGGAGGAGCTTGCAGCCATTGCAGCGATCGTCGCCTTATTAGATCAAGGCCTCAATCGGTTAGCTCGTCAATTGTTTGCTCAATTAGAAAGCGGTCCATCTCTGCTTGCATCGACAGAGGAGCTTCTTTATGAGCTGATCCCTGTGGAACCTCTGGATGCTGATGATCCGGTCCTGCAGTCTGTTGAAAAGCTGCTTCAGAAATCGACAGTCCTAGGTCTGGATTTAGCTGCAGAGTTATCAAAGCCTCTAATATCTGCACCTGTCGCTGTTGGAATCGGAGCTGCGCTAATTCAATCAGCAGCAGTGCGAGCCCGAGGATACATAGGATTACAGGCAAGGTCATTTTCTGAGTCGGTAGCGGAGGCTATAAATACTGGACTTATTGATGGCGAAACAGTAAAGGACTTAACAACAGACTTAAAGCGTCGTTTAAAAGTAACTAACGCCAGAGTTGCGACGATTATCAGAACAGAGGCTTCAAAAGCAAGATCAGAGGCTGTATTTACTTATTATGCCCAGCAGGGTATTGACTTGGTTTGGTATTACGTGGCCTTAGGTGAAAGAACCTGCCAGCACTGTGCTGCACAAGCGGGGAAGGTATTCAAGCGAGGGGCGATTCGTGTATTACGTCATCACAACTGTCATTGCAGTCTGCTGGCTTATAAGTTGAACGAAAGTGATAAAAAATCCCCTATAGATGAATTTCGCCTCAGTCATAGAAAGCGAGTTCTAAGTTACGCTAAAGCTAAGGGTATTCAACTTAATGAAGGCCCTGCGGCTTTCGATACCTCAAGACCCATCCCTTACGGTAAAAATGGACTTGTATAATTTTGATTCTTCTAAATTTACTTTCAAGAGTAAGGCAGAAGCAGAGAAATCAGGGCAGGCTTTGGGGCTCGAAGGTTCGCATTCTCACCTAAACGAAGCGGGTGAGACCGTTTATATGCCGGGCAAAAACCACAAGGAATTTATGGAATCCCAAGAGAAGAAGAGCGACGGTCGCAAGGTCAAGTCAAAGTACCAAGCCGCCCGCGATGCGATGTACCAGAAGCGCCTGAAGGACATGGGCAGCTACAGAAAGTACAGCGAGAAGAAAGTAGACCACCCAGCATCAGCCCATAAAAAGAAGAAGTCCCCTTATGCAGATGGCATGAAATCAGATGCAGGGACGATCGGACGTTTATTTGACGAAGTTCTGTGAGTAAGTTTCGCGACAAAGCTCTGCATGCCAGGGCTGTTGCGGCAGCCAAGCGCAAGTTCGCGGTGTGGCCCAGTGCCTATGCCAGTGGATTCGTCGTGCAAGCGTACAAGCGCATGTACAAGAAAAAGCACGGGTCAATGAGTGGTGCCTTCAGGGGCGACGACCTGGGCAAATGGTTCAACGAGAAGTGGGTCAGGATCACATCGACGGGCAAGATCGCAGGTCCATGTGGCGGACGCTCGAGCAAAGAGGGCAAGCCAAAGTGCCTGCCAAAAGCCAAGGCACAGTCTCTGTCGACTGCGGAACGCAAACAATTGGTCGCTCGAAAGCGCTCTAAGGATCCAAATCCAAATCGCAAAGGCAAGGCCATCATGACAAGTAGTAAAACCCAAAGTGACGCATACAAGCTGGGAAATATGATGAAAAACGGCTCAAAAAAGAGCAAAAAAGTTCGTGATCGCCTGGCCAAGATCATGGACGGCTATAAAAAACAAAACAGCTACTAAGTTTCTGCGTTACACAGGACTAACTGAACTTCTGGGTTGCCAGCGGCTACAGCCTCACTGACGGGTGCTCTAGGCGAGACTGCATTTATGCAGCACTTTCTGGCGCAAGGCTGTTTCATCTCCGCTCCCGTATATGACATATGGAAGACGGACTTCGTTATTGAGTGGCAGGGGAAGCTGGTCAAGGTCAACGTGAAGACAATGTCTCAGGCCCCGCATGCTTATCATGTACAGCTACAGACAGGTGGTGGAGGTGGAAACAGACGCCTGTACAGGCCAGGGGAGATCGACTATTTCGGCATTGTCAATCTGGAATACGAGATGATTTGGCTGGTGCCACTTGATGCTGTCGAAGGCAGAACATTGATTTCGTGGATACCTGATCAACTACGAAAACGAAAGATCGCAAAGCGTGCTTTTAAGTTTGAACCATATCGAATTAAATGACCTCTCAACTAGAGCTAAGTAATTAACACATATAATTCGTTAGTATCAAAGTATGGGACAAGTTTCTCGGTTTGATTACGGTCAAGTGACCAAGTCCGAAATGACGGACGAAGGTTATTTGAAGGTCTGGTGTAAAGCTGCCCGCGTGGGCACACAGCGTTATACCCGAGGCGATGGCACACAAGTTGTGGAATATCGCCCTGAAGAAGAAGTATCAAATCCAGATTCCCTAGCTTCCTTCGGAATGAAGGCAGTCACCCTTAATCATCCAAAGGTGCTGCTGGACGCGAAGACCACGAAGCTACATCAGGTAGGGCATGCGGGATCGCATGTTCGCTTCTCCGATGGATTTGTAGAGGTTTCATTGATCGTCACTGATCAAGATGCAATCGATGCAATTCAAAGAGGGGATGCACAAGAAGTCAGCGCTGGTTACAGAGTTGATTACGACAACATGCCTGGTGTAACCCCAGATGGACAGTCCTATGACGGCGTCCAACGCAACATTCGCGTCAACCATATCGCGATTGTTCCGAAGGGCCGTGCAGGATCTCAGGTCCGTCTACTACTCGACTCTTGTGATCGCAATGATGCGGTTGCTGATGTCGAACCCCCGTCGAATTCGCCCGCTATTGACATGGCAAGAATCACCCTCGACGGTTTGGATATTGAACTACCCGCAGAGTCAGCCGGGATCGTCCAATCCTTCGTTAAGGAGGCCGGGCGCACTCAGGCGGAACTTCAGCAAAAGCTGGACGCGCAAGATTCAGACATCCAAACTGTAAATTCCGAAAAATCCGAACTCCAGGAGCGTGCTGACGCTGCTGCTGGACGTATCACCGAGCTGGAGCAGCAATTGGCCGAGGCCGTTGCAGCTACTGAACAGCGCGACGACGCTGCAGAGATCAACTCTGCCGTCAATGCTCGCATCGCAGCTCTGAACAAGTTTGCTCCAATTTTGCCCGTTGATTTTAAATTCGACGGACAAGATGAGGCTGCAATTATGCAGCTTGCATATCAGAACGTCTTCGAAAAGGAAGCTCGCGAAGATGCATCCGCAGATTATCTGCTGGGTGTATTGGACGGCGTGCTTGCCGCAATGGAGGACATCGATGAGGACGCAGAAGAAGTCAAAACTGACTCTGAATTTGTCCCCGAAGAAGACGGCTCGAATGTCGCTGAAGTCCGTGCAGCTATTGCACAGGTGCAAGCCTCTGAGAAGTTCGACGCCCAAGATTCCTACCGCGATCGTCTTGTAAACGGTTGGAAATCAGATCTGTCGGCCACCGCTCAATAGGAGAAAATTAAATGGCTGTTACCTACACCGAATCGCTCGTATCCTCCCCAGAGGGTGCCCAGGGTTCATACCCCCTGACTCAAACCAAGGGCCACGAAGGCATGCTTGGTGATCTACAGGCTTATGTCTCACGTTCCTACCAGAACGAGTCCGGCGCTGTAATTCCTTTCGGTCACGCTCTGCTCCGCAACGGATCAGGCACCACCGATGCATCCGGCAAATTGCTTGCTGGTGCTTCCGCTACTGACATCGTCGGCGTTGCTATTGATAGCAATACCTTTGCAATCGATTCAGACGCAAAGACTGCAGATGGCCGCGTTGGCTACAAAGCTGCAGCAACGATGAACGTGCTCTCGAAAGGCGTTCTTTATGTTTACTCGGCGCATGCAATCGCTGTTGGCGATGCAGTCCGTGTTTTCCACACCAACTCTGCTTCTGTTTCCTCTAACGGCGGCTATATCGGACGTTTTGGCAAGACTGCCGAAGCTAACAAGACTTTCGAGGTCACTGCTGGTGCTCGCTGGTTGAGTTCCTGCGCTGCTGGTGGAATCGCTCTTCTTGAGATCGATCTCCCAGGACTAACTGTTTCCGCTGATAGCTGATAGGAGATTTAACTAATGTCTAACCAAGTCCGAAACGACGACGTAGGTCTTTTCCTAAGTCGCGAGCTAGAGACGATTTTGAGCAAAGTGCTCGAAGTCCAATACAGCGACCTGAAGTACGCGCAAATCATTCCGGTTGCCACCGGAGAAGTCGCGGAATCTAGTGAGAGCTACACGTACCGCGTGTTTGATGCTCAAGGCAAGATGCAAGTCATCCAAGACAAAGCGTCTGATTTGCCCCGCGCTGACATCCTGCGTAAGGAAGTAACGCTGCCTGTGCGTTCGCTGGGCGGTTCTTTTGCATACACCGTTAGTGAAGTCCGGGCTGCTGCTGCAGTTCCTGGCATGAACCTTGAGGCTCGTCGCGCTAATGCATTGCGCCGCGCTTCTGAGGAAGCCGTTAACGAGATTGCACTGTTTGGTAATGCACCTTCTGGAATGAAGGGTTTCCTGAACAGCGATCAAATCGATAAGGTTGTTCCTAACAAGTGGTTTGATAACGCCACCACTGATGAGATGTTGGAGATCCTCAATGAGGCTCCTACTCGCATTGTCCAGGGCTCCCGAATGAAGGAGACTCCCAATACAATTCTCCTGGATTACAATAGTTATCGCATCATCTCAACGACGGCTAGATCATCCGCCTCTGACGAGACAGTTCTTAGCTTCTTTTTGAAGACGAACCCCTTTATTCGTTCGATCGAACCTATCAACGAACTCTCTGCTAGTAACTCAGTATTGAGCAAAGATCGTCTGATCTGCTATGACCGCAGCCCTGAGAAGCTGCAACTGCACATCCCACGCACTTTGGAACTGCTTCCACCTGAGCGTAAGGGTCTTGAGTATTCCGTGGCCGGACACATGCGTGTCGGTGGCACCGCGATCTACTACCCCAAGAGTGTGCTCTACGTCGAAAAAGCTTGATAAGCTGAATTGATTTCTTCAGAACATGATTGTTACCTACTCCCCTCAACTTGAGAATCCACCCCGCGACAAAGAGGTCACTCTAGGCTTCAGTTTCATCGGGGAACGCTCAGGCCAATCCGAGTATGTACAGTTCAAGTCAGGCGTCAACCGCGATGTTGACGCCGATACTTGGGCAAAGGTGAAAACCATGCCCTTGGTCGCTGAACTGATGCAGATCGGCGCTTTAACTGTTGCAGACGACGTTGAGGTTGTTACTGCAGCCCCTGCCCCCCAAGGTGGACTGACTGCTTTGCCAGTCAAAGAAGCATTGGGAGCAATCAATGCAACGTTTGATATTGACATGCTCAAGGAGTTTGACTTCGCTGAGAACCGTGTCCGTATCAAGAATGCGATTCAAAAACGGATCAAAGCAATCACTGAAGGAGAAGGTTGATGGCAGTCACCAGCACTAGTTTTTTGGCTCGGTTTCCCGAGTTTACAAATATCGAAAGTGCTGTCGTGACTGCAACGATTAGCGAGGCAGAACGCCAAAACAACGAGGATGTGTGGGGTGTCCAGTATGACGATGCAGTCAATTATATGGCTGCTCACTTACTGGCCAGCCGCACACAATCCATCGGCCAACAGATTGGAGTTTCGTCGTCTGTCCGAACGATTAAATATCAAGGTGCCGCTGGATACACATTGGCCGATACAACGTATGGGGCCACATACCTATTTTTGCGTGAGGGGCTTGTCGAACTGACAGGTTTCTGTTTCTGATGGGTGCTTATTCTCCTTTTGATAATGCGTCCCTGGTGTTCCAGGTTTATGGATCATTCGCAAACGATCCAACAACCGGTAACCGAGTACAAAATAACTTAGAGGAGACTTATCTCTGTAATGTTCAGCTCACTGCTGCAGCTCAACAGAACAAGGAGGGCATTAACGAAGTGGTTACCCTCTGTTCAGGGAAGCTGCTAGCGCCTGCAACATTTAGCGCCAAAATCAAAGTTGGCGCGGAAGCCGCTGCAACCGTGAATGGTGCAACAGGCAAAATCCGAATCCTTGACTTGGGAACGAACGTGTTGCCCTACGCCAGGGCGACCCAATTTCAGAGTTTTAGTGGTGAGTTCAAGCAAACTGGCGCAGCAGGTTAACTATGAAAAGCGGATTACAACCTGATCAGCTACTTCGTAAGTTTGACAGTGCGGTTAAAAACGCGCTGGTTCAGAGTGCCAACCAACTAGATAGTCAATTCACCAAAGAGATTAATTCTAAAAAGTGGGATTGGCCTAATGAAACTAAAAGAAAAAATGGTAAAACCGTTACAGCTCCCCGAGATATTGTAGATCTCGGTAAATTAAGGAGCAGCCAAACCCGTCAGCAAACTGGTAGATACAGTATTGAATGGATTTGGAATGTTGATTACTCTGCTGTTGTACATAACGGGGCAAGATTAAAAGGTGGTGGGACTTATAAAGCCCGACCATGGACGAAAACTGCAGAAGAAGAGGTTAAGCCCTTGGGATACTTTGCGGATATACTGAGGAGAGAGTTAGATGGCTAGTGTATCTCAAGTACGCTCTGTTATAGACTCAGTTATAGGAACTTTTTTGGGTCAATATAATCTCCCAGATAGTTCTACATCCCCCGCCCTTTGGGTTCGGGGTTCACAGCAAGTTCCCAAGGACTGGACAATTACAGGCATCGAATGTGTGCTTGATCAAGTACCAGAAGCCAGGAATGTACCAACGATGTCTCAGGCGGTGTTTCTAAATTTATTTTGGACCGTAACTTTAACAAGCTACGACACTTCCGTAACATTAGAGAATCTTAGGTTGCTTCTTTTTCAGGCCTTCCCTGATATGGATACAGCGGTTTATACCCCGCAGACAGACATATCTTTTGAAAGTTTGAAAATTACTATCCCCGACTACTCAATTCACACAGAGATAAGCTAATGGCTCAACTCCCAGGATCCGCTTTTCTAAAAGGGCGTGATCGTATTGTCCGAATTTCAGAAACAGGTAATGCCCGCGCAGTGCCCGCAAGCTTCTCCGCTACTGGCGACCCCAACGATACAATTACAGTTCCCACTAGTAATTACAGCAGCACTAAATTTATCAAGGGCCTGACCTCAGCGGAGTACACCCCTTCGCCTACATCCCAGGAATTCTTCCTGATGGGAGATGATGGTTTCCGTGACAGCGTCGGCGTCACAATGGCTGGTGAGCTGGCTTGTACCGCGTTTTTTATTCAGGAATTGACTGGTACTGGTGTAGCGAGTAACGCTATCGATGACGCACTGGTCATGATCATGAAGGCTGAGAACGACCCTGATCGTGAATTGTTTGTTGAGGTATTGACCTATTTAGGTAAGGAGGGATCTGACCACAAATATAATGCTCGCGCATTTAACGCCTGCATCACTGGTGTTTCCGAGAGTGCAGCATCCGATGGAATTATTGAATATTCCTGGACCTTCCAATCACGCGGCCAAATTTATGTTGGTGAGTTTAGCAATGGTGCATCCAAGATCGACATCTACGCAACTCTCTGATGCAAGCTGAACTGCTTACCTCTGTGGATAAGCAGTCCTACTTCATTAATTGCAGATCCAAGGGAGAGTTACTTGAAGTTGGGGCGGTTTATATCGCCCCTTCGTCATCTTCTCCAATGGAACTTATATCTGAAGAAGGTGTTAGTTTGACTGTAGAAATCCCTGAAAATGCTGCTGACCAACTCGATGAGCTGGTGGCTGCAGATACTTCTTTTTACATCGTTTCATGAGCAAGTATTCAAAAATCTTTTTCGGCCAAAAAGAGTATTACGACATCAAACCATTTCGCTTTCCTATCTATAAGGACTTAGTTGCAGGCGAAATTGAAGGAATCGAAGACTTAGCGCGAAAGCAGGCCAAGAACACCTACGCGCTACTCAAGATTGCCAAGAACGTTGCCGAGCGAAAGGAGATTCCTATTCAAGAGGCCCTGGATGCCCTCAGTGACGTAAACGAGAACCAGGAGCTGCTGTACGACTATGTCGACGAGCTAGCAGAGATACAAACCCAGGGTCAGTCAGTCAGTGAGCAAAAGATTCTGACGGTGTCGTTGTTCATGCGGTATCGCGCTGAACTAAAAGAAAAGAGCAAGTGGATTCAGCTAACGGATTGGGAGTTAGAGGACACTCGCGAGATGCCTAGCCGCCTACTTGACGAGATCTATGAATTTGTCGAGTGGGAACGTAATGGCTGGCCGACAGAGGACGAAGAGCCCGAGGCTTCTGAGGGAAACTAACCAACGAGGTGATCAGTCAGCGCATTTTATTTTTGCGTGAATATCTGGCCACCTCGGAGATCGATTTATTGATGGCATACACAGAGTTCCGCGCTGCCCCAGCGGGACGCGATTTTTCTATGGAGGGTTTTCTACGCCTGCCATTGAAGGTGGTGTATGAGATTATTCGCCTGGCCGGTGACAGGGATAAGAGGGTAGCGAATATCCATTCAATCTCAACAGCTCGGCTTGCTGGAATTGTTATTTCAATCGCCAAGAGTTTCGGAGGCGACAAGGGCTCTGAGACACCAATTGATCAGCTTCTGCCATTCCCATTAAACGAAGAAGCCAACCAACATCTCTTAGAGTCAAAAGAGGTTCTGAAGAAGCTTATTGCTCAACGCAAGCTGCCTATATCTGTGATTGCGGCATTAAATAAAGTTATTACCACATAACCGATAAACTTAAATTACGGCGCTAGAACTTTGTGGCTAACGGTAGGTATACATATACTCTGGATGTCGAGAACAGCCGTGCGCTGAAAAATCTTGCTGATTTTGCGAAGGCATCTGACAAGGCCACGCAGCGCATTGAAAAAGATATTAAGTCCCAGAAGAAGGCGAATGTTTCTCTGGGTAAAGAACTTTTAGACTTAAAGAGAAAGTACGCACAAGCCCAAGCCGGAGCTAAAAACTTTGGTGGCACAGCACGAACTTTCAACAAAGAGCATGTCGAGAGCCTAAAGAGGCTAAAAGCCCAGGTTGCCACTGTTAGAGAAGAGTATGCAAAAGGTCGTCGAGAGCTAGTCAAATACAACCTTGAGCAACGGAGGGGAGCTACTCAATACAGCAGCCCTATTGGTCCTGCACAGGCTCGAAGAGGCTTCGGGGGCAATGCAGGTCGCCGTGCATCTTTCGGTAAGGGAGTTGCTGGCCGGTTTGCCTCTACTGGCCTAGGAAGCGCTGCTGCCGGTGGAATGGCTGCGGCTGCGGGTGGACTTGCCGTGGCTGGTGCTGTGGCCGGTGTGGCTGCTCTTACGGCTGCGACTGTTGCGTATGGCAATGCGGCTGCGATTGCAGCCACGAAACAGAGCAAGTTCCAAAAAGCACTGGTTGGTGTCTTAGGTGATGACACATCTCAGGGTCTGGAAATCATCAAGGACACTGTTGATAAATTCAATGTCCCTCTTCAGTCCGCAACAGAGAACTTCACTCGTCTAGCTGCATCAACCAGGGCCGCAGGTGTTTCTACAGAGGATGCAAAAGCCGTCTTCCAGGGGATGGTTGTTGCTAACAAAGCGTTGGGTGGTAGTAATGAACAATTAAACGGAATTTTACTTGCTACTCAACAAGTTTTCTCCAAAGGTAAGGTTACTGCTGAAGAATTAAGGGGGCAAATTGGTGAACGTTTGCCTGGCGCAGTTTCACTCTTTGCCTCGTCGATGGGTAAAACCACGGCTGAACTTGATAAAGCTCTTGAGCAAGGAACTGTATCTGTTGATGACTTTGTCAAGTTCTCCAAAGAGCTTTTCGAGGAGTTTGGAGATAGCGCATTAAAGATATCTCAGGGGCCTGAAGAAGCCGGGGCAAGGCTTGATAAGGCTATGAATGAGTTGATGCTGAATGTGGGTAAGTTACTTGCCCCTGTTGGCGCTGAATTTCAGAATGCATTTACAGAGATTGCCAAAGTTATTAATATTGCAACACTGGCATTACTCAGGTTCTACAACGTTGGTTTAGACAATAAATTAAACAGAGCCATCATGGAGCGTACAGCCGCGCAGGCGGCACTCGAAGCTTTCGGTGACAGCGAAACTAGAGACCTTGGTCGAGCACCAGGCGGCAGAGTCATCCTTAACAGAAAAGATGCCCAGGCACGCCTGGATGCAGCAACAACAAAAGCGGCTGATTTACAGAAGCGTTTCAACACCAGCATTGGCAAGGGCCAGGCCGGAATGAAGGAAGGGAGCCTGCTCACTACTGCGGATATGTTGGCTAACCGTGCAGGTAGTGGGGCTGGTTCAGGTGCTAATGCTGCAGCGAATGCCGCCCGAGCCTTGGCCAAGGTCCAAGCTGCAGAAGTACGCAAGCTTGCGGATCTAGAACTGAAGCTGCTCAGTGAGAACAACAAGCACAGGATGTCGCTTGTCCAGCAGTCATTTACTGGAGAAAAAGCAGCTCAGATTGGAATCTTAAATACATACTTGATGCAAAACGAGGCTCTGGATGTCAGAGCCAAGAAGTTCCTTGCTGATGTTGAGCGAGCAGAGTCTGAGCTAGCTGCGGCGCAAGCCCGCCTAGACGCATCCAGTGGTGGTGCAGACGCCATTAAAGCTCAAGGTGGTGTTGACATCGCACAAGCGAAGTTAATGGGTGCTCAGGGGCGTGCTGATGCCTTTAATCAGAATCTGCCCAACTTACAGGGAGCGAATGTGCTTCAAAGCACGTTGGCGTCTACACAACCATTCAGAGACACCACGGCGAATCTGACGCAACAGATTGACCTATTGCGTCAAAAGAATCGTCTTGTAATGGAAGGCTTCAGCGGCCCCGCGTTGGAAGCTGAGATGCAAAAAGTTCAACTTGATCAGCTTGCATTAGAAAAAATATCTGCAATCAATGAGGAAAAGGCTGCTGGAAATCTTCTTGATGCAGAAGCGGCAGAAAGAATCCGAGGTATCGCCGAAGCAAACGATGCAGCAAAAGCAGCGGTCGATGGTTTAACTGAAGCTCAGAGACAAAATAGCAGTGCTCTACAGGAATACATCAGCAGCGCTCAGGACTACATGTCAGATGTACAAGGTCGTATGGCAGAAATTGCCGGAACCATTGAGCAAAGTATTTCAAGTGCGGTTATGGGTCTAGTCAATGGCACGATGACTGCGACACAGGCATTCCACAACTTCTTCAAGAGTGTTGGTGAGGCCTTTATGAAAATGGCCGCTCAAATGATCGCCAAGATGATTATTATTAAGCTGCTTAAATCAGCGATTGGAATGTTTGGTGGCGGTAGTACTGCACCTACTGATGAATTAAATATCGAGGGTGTAGCTAAATATGTGACAACACCGTTTGCCAACGGTGGAATCGTCACCGGGCCTACGAACGCCTTGATCGGCGAGGGGGGTATGAACGAGGCGGTTGTTCCCCTTCCTAATGGCCGATCTATTCCAGTCGATATGGGCAAGAGCGGGGGTGCCGGAAATATTCAAACAAATATCACTGTTAATGTTGACCAAGGCGGCGAAACAGATACTCAAACATCTGGCGATAATGCCAATAAACTAGGTAAAGCCATCGATTCCGCTGTTAAGCGTGTGATCATGGATGAGCGCAGAGTTGGAGGACTTCTTTACAGTGGCCGACGTTAATTTAACTCTGGATCTTCGTCTAGATATCCGAGAAGTCACTTCACACAGAATCCGTAAATACGGTTACGGCGACGGGTATGAGGTTATTGCTGCGGACGGAATTAATTCACGCATGACTGAATATGCAGTCACAACAGGACCAATCAGCGCTGGAGGTGGTCAAACACAATTCCAAAACAGGCTCGACAAAGTCTGCAAGGGTGATTATTTCTTGACAACACTGACGCCTTTTTCAACTGAACAACGTCGGTATCGCTTAAAGGATTCGACATATGAGCGTCGGATTATGCCTGCCAGTGGTGCGATGGAATTCAGCTTTACGCTGATCGAGGCGCACGCTTATGCCTAATCAAAGCATTATTAAGGAAAGTCGCAAGTTAACTCAAGACTCCCCAATTATTCTGTTCCATATATCTGGGAATAGCTCAACATTTGCGTCTTCGTGGACTAATGATTTGTTTCTGGTATCACCCGAGCAATCAGGTGGAAATGCTGTCGAATATGTAGACAAAGATGGAACTATACGGACTTATCAACCGCTACCAATTGCGGCATCGGGTTTTGAACTAAGTGGTAGCAATTCATTGCCACAACCAAAGCTGCAGATTGCGAATGTGGACGGCCAAATGTCGCTGTATAACTTTGATTTTGAAGATTTGATTGGTTTCTCTGTCACTCGTATAAGGACGTATGCAAAATATCTGAAATCAATCGATGGTGTGGTTCAAGCATCTTATGATGCAAACGCACATTTCACGCCTGATACTTGGTGGTTTTCCCGCAAAGTCGAGGAAACAAAATTAGGTGTTGTGTACGAACTTAATTCTGTATTTGACCTTGAGGGATTAAATCTGCCCAAGCGCAGGATGTATAGCAATCTCTGTCCGTTTGAGTATCGAGGGCCTGAGTGTAATTTCACTGGATCTGCAGTCAGTTCACCTGATGCATGCCCCAAAACTCTGGAGGCGTGTAGGGAACGATTCGGTACTGAGCTGCGCTTCGGCGGATTTCCTGCCACCACAGACTAGTAGCAAGATGGCCAAGCTTTTACATCGTCGTATTGCTCAGATATCACGCAAAGCATTTCCAGAAGAAGCCTGCGGGTTTGTTGTGGATGGGAAAGCTGTACAGGTAGCCAATCAGGCTGACGAACCTGAGGGAGGTTTTTTAATTTCAGCTCAAGATTATTTAAAATACAGTACGGATGTTATTTTCCATTCTCATCCTGTTGGTGACCACAGCTTCAGTGAGCACGACATGGTTGTTTCCGCCAATATGGAATTGACCTCTTATTTATATGTTGTCGAAGCAGACCGACTTGAGATCCTTAGTCCTGCCGGTCAAATCGAAACGTTTGAAAAGGTTTTAAACAGATGATGAAGATACGGCTAGAAGGTGTCGCTGGCAAGCGCTTTGGCTACGAGCATGAACTCAACGTCCGCACTCCCAACGAAGCGCTCAGAGCGTTGTGTCAGCTCCTGCCTGGCTTCAGATCTTTCCTTAGTTCTGCTCATGAGTTCGGAATATATTTTCAGATTATTAGTCGCAATACCAGTGTTGGATATGAAGACCTGGCGTTTGGAACCACAGAGTTTTCCCTAGTTCCGGTAATTACAGGTTCATTTTTTGGATCTAATTTTGGCAAGATTTTAATCGGCGTCATCATTGTTGCCTTGGCGTTAACGGCTTTTGGCGGCTTGATCACATGGGGAGGAGCCGCCACGTTGTCAGGAGGCATCAAATCCGCAATGGTGGGACTAGGTCTCTCGTTGGTGTTCACGGGCGTAGCGGGACTATTTGCCCCAGGAGTGCCAGAACCATCATCGAAAGAAGAGGGTCGTCCAGCGGATGATGCAATTTCAAATGCTGCATCAGCCACAGCAGCCGATGGAACCCCGGTGCCTGTGGTGTATGGAGAGACGCTTGTCACCAGAATGCCCGTCGTCAGTTCATACATCCAAGACGGCAAAGATTTTGAAGAACCCGAGGGCTTTTGGATGGCTGCTGTCTCTGAAGGCGAGATTGATGGATTTGCAGGTTCGCAGGAAGAAAATTTGTTCTTCAATGGATTAAAGGCTTCGGCAGCGGGAGTAAAGGACATTCAATTTACCGATGGCACACAAACAACATCATCGGCTTTAGATCTGCTTAAAAATCAAGGTTTTCACCTCCGTATTGGAGCTACGTTTCCTCAGGCTGGTGGCAGTTATGAAGATCGTCTCAGCGAGCAGGTATCACCTAATACAACAGAAATCAGATCGATTAATAATCCATATGCTGACAAGATCAGAGTTCGTGTGTTAGAGGGGGCGTTCTATCAAACAAAGACCAGAAGTGTAGTAAGCAACGGCCAAACAAAGTCAAGCTTTAGAGAATACACAGAAACGGACGACAGTGGAGGTGCAAATAATCCACTCAGATATGTTGTCACAGCCTTTGCTAATGGCGTGCAATTTTACCAACAAGAATATCCAACCAAGATGGTTTTGGATGAAAGTACTCCAGATCCTGATGACTTAAAAGAAGTAGTGGTGAACGAGATACTTTCAAATCAAGTATATGTTCACGAAATTCCTATTACAGGTCTTCAGCACCCCATATCAGTAAAAATTGAGAGAACCGATCGAGGGGAGGCTAGAGGCCCGAAAGTCAAAAAAGGCGGAAACAGCACTACACAATTCACCTGGGTTAAGGGTGATATTACCTGGCTCTCAATGGAGGTTTTATGGAATGAAAAACTTATATACCCATTTACATCTATGCTGGCGTGTAGTTTTCCTGCTGGAGCAACTACCAGCCTGCCAGCGATAACAGCAAAGATCAGGGGTAGAAAAGTACCAGTAGTTAAGCGTAATCTCAGTATCAAATATCAGTATTCCCGTAATCCGGCCTGTGTTGTACTGGACTTGCTGACCAATACTCGTTATGGGGCGGGTCAAAGAACCTTCACGACGAACTCACCTTTAAATCAGGTTGTTTATCAGCCTGGTATACGTTTTGATGTTGCGGGGAACGGATCTGTTTCTACTACAGATATCGATCTGGCATCTTTTTATAAAGCCCAGCAATATTGTGATGAGCATAATATTACCTTCGATGCAACTATTTCAGGCGATGCCGATACTATTGAACTCCTGCGTAGTATTACATCTACATTTCAAGGTCAGCTAATTTATATCGGCGGGGCAATTACAATTGTTATCGATGACCAAGTCAAACAAAATCAAATTCAAGACTACAGACTTTTCACAGAAGCCAACGTTATTCAAGAATCTAGTGGTGAAGGCATAGACACCCCTTGTTTCGTCTATGAGGGTACTGCCCGCAAGGCCCGAAGTACTGCGGTTCAAGTCAGCTATATCGACAGCTCTAATTTTTATAAGGAGGCCAAGGTTCTAGTTGAGGACCGAGATGCGATGCAAAAATATGGCTACAACCTTAAAAAGATTCGTGCCTTGGGTTGTACAGACAGAAACCTGGCAAAACGTTTAGGTCGCTACACGCTTGCCACTAACATCAGATCTACAGAAACAGTGATGTTCTCTGTTGGGCCTGAGGGTGCAATGTTGCTACCTGGGGATGTTTGCATTATTGGCGATCCACTTAAAACCAGAATTGAGTCAGGCGGGCGTATTCGATTTGCACTACCTAGTCAATTACGAGTAGATCGTGAGCTAACCAGTAGAAATGACTACGGCGACGGTGATTGGAAGCTGTACACGTACACAAATGCAGGAATAGCACAACAAAACACTGTGTCTTCCATTATTGGATCCAGTATTAATATTCAAGGATCATTCTCATCGGTCCCATCATCTAATATGATGTGGATTTTAGTTAATGAGGGTTCGGTTAATAACGCTGAAAATCAATTTAATCGTTATCGCGTTCAAAAAATTACAGAAGATGCCGATGGATCATTTAGCATCATTGGCATTAAATACGATCACGCTAAGTATGATTACGTCAACACCAATGAAGTAGATTACGGGGGCAGACGCTCTCTCAGTGGCCAAAGAAATACAGTATTAAAAACGAATAGCATCAGTTTTAAAATACGTAATCCGTCACCATAATGGCTGCTATTGATGCAACTTCACGCCTGACTGTTTTTTGGGAAGCACCTTCTCAACTTGCTCAGGGAGCGCTTGATTATATCTTCGCTGGTTCAGCGTTTAGTTCTGAAGTGATTGACACCAGCGTAGATCGATACGAAGTTGAACTTTATAATACTGTGCTGAATATCTACGAAAGTCAAGGCTACTTTTATACCC
>MDTG01130682.1_pt1 | contig 17500 bp, 11 predicted proteins | sample 811421 | NCBI WGS metagenome assembly MDTG01 (sample SAMN05326645, study PRJNA326480) | marine metagenome | isolation source: seawater | place: Pacific Ocean: South East | collected 2011
ACTTCATACGATGAGTTTTGTCAAGCAGGAATTGATTGGGATAACAAATTCCAGGAACTAGGAGCTTCAAAAGTCGTAGATCTGCAAACTTGTGATGTTGATTTTGAGCCTGAGTGGAAGTCGTGGGTTGACAAAGTAATCCCTGCAATGGCGTCAATTCAGATTTCGTTACCTGCTGAAGAAACTGAAGCTCCAATCGTAGATGACAAGCCTGCCGTCGTTGAAAAGCCAGCCGCAAAGAGTGGATGGAGCGCAAAAAATCCGTACTCCACTAAAATCACAGAATGTTATGTTCTCAATGGGGAGGGGTCAAGAAAGGAAACAAGACACATAGTTTTCGCCTTGGGTGATTCAGGTATGGATTACAAGGTAGGCGATGCGCTTGGCGTACTGCCTGAAAATCCTCCCTTAACTGTAGATTTATTAATTGAAAAAGCAGGTTGGGCACAAGATCACATAGTGCACACTCACAACGGTGAAAGGACATTATGGGAAGCGCTGAAAAAGGACTTTGAGATACATCGAGTCAACAAAAAATTCGTAAAATCCTTGCAACAAAAAGTAAATTCAAACGGTTTGAGAATTAAGGTTAGTTTGATAGAAAGATTCCGAGAATCAGTCTCCGATAACGTCTCCTTATTATCTGGAGGAGATTCCGTGATTGAAGCAGAGTTACTACCTTCAATTCCTGGGGACGACCCATTGGAGAGGGCCGAAAATTTAGCTAATGACGCTGATGCATTGGAAGACTACATTTGGTCGAGAGATTATATCGATGTTTTCAACGACTTCTCTGTCGATTACACTCCGGAGGAATTTATTGATTTACTCGATAAATTGAAACCCAGGTTGTATTCGATAGCTAGTAGTCATGATGCGCATCCTGGTTTCGTAGAGTTGACAGTGGGTATAGTAAGATACTCTCACCACGGAAGAGATCGTGGAGGTCTTACTACGGTCTATATGGCCGATGAAGTAGAAATCAACAAGACTGACGTTGGTGTCTTCATGTCCCCAACTAAATCATTCGTACTTCCCGAAGATAAGTCAACTGATATCATAATGGTAGGTCCAGGGACTGGAATTGCTCCTTTCCGTGCATTCATGGAACAGAGAGTCTACGATGGTGGAGAAGGGAAGAATTGGTTATTCTTCGGAGATCAATCCTCAAAGACTGAATTCTATTACAAGGATACGATTGAAAGTTGGTTAGATGAAGGCCATCTTTACAGGTTCACTACTGCTTGGTCTCGTGACCAAGAAGAGAAGGTCTACGTTCAACATAGGCTCAAGGAGCATGGTGCAGAAGTGTGGGAGTGGTTCGAAAGAGGCGCATACTTCTACATCTGTGGAGACAAGCAATACATGGCTAAGGATGTGCATCGTGCATTGATTGATATTGCAATCGAGCATGGTGGAATGTCAGAAGCCGATGCCACTCACTTCATTGAGAAAACTATGATGAAAGAACAGAAACGTTACTTGCGTGACGTATACTGAAACTCGAGTAGTTCAGTCTTCAGAGGGAGTTGGCACGGATACTGCCGGTAGCCCTTTTTGCCTAGCTCGATTGATCATTATCGTTGTCCATTTGGATTTTGGTCCTGGGAATGCAATTAGATGTGTAGCATGTTCTAGCATTTTATCTCCTAACGTCGGAGCAGCTTCGGGCCTTCCAGTATCTTGTAATCCCTTTCGAGGTTCATTCCAAGCTTCGGTGAAAATTGCCAATGGAATTGCTTGATTATTTGCCCATCTTTCGACGAGGTAATCTACTCCACTTGCTCCACCAATAATTATCAGGTCTGGATAATTATTCCACTTAATCCACTGTTCTAATTGTTCTTCAATCCATTCATAATTGTAAAATCTAGAGTTTCCACATATTACCAAATTGATAACTTTGCCATCTTGATTTAGGTCTCTGCCAGCCAATCGCTCGACTGTCGCTGCACCAGTGTTTGAATCATCGGCCATGGTTTCCAATTGACGGGGTATGCTATAAGGAGAACCCAAGAAATTCTTTATTTCATCCATAAATCATAACTTTGTTTCCGCTTTTCGGGGTAAAGAACTGCCATTTTGGACACCCAACCGACCGCTTTCATCTTAGAATAGGTGTGGCTGGACACACCCATGGGATTCAATCGAGTGCTGATTGCGAACCGTGGAGAAATAGCATTGAGAATACTTAGGACTCTTAGAGACATGGGTATTGAGGCAGCGATTATTCATGGTAGGGAGGACCGATTATCCTTGCCGGTAAGGATGGCTGATGTCGCTTATCCAATAATGCGCTCAAATCCTTTAGACTCATATTTGGATATTGAAGCAGTAGTTCAAGCGGCTAAAGATTTGAATTGTGACGCAGTTCATCCGGGATACGGATTTTTGGCTGAGAACGCGCACTTTGTGAAGAGGCTTGAAGAAGAAGGGATAACTTTCATCGGACCTGCCGCTGAAGTAATTACTCTACTAGGTGATAAGATAGAAGCAAGAGCAGCAATGGAAGCAGCAGGTTTGCCTACAGCCAAAGGCAGTAGCGAGCCTATATCCTCTGCCGAAGTCGCAAGTAAACTCGCAGATGAAATAGGATATCCTGTAATTATCAAGGCCGCTGCAGGTGGCGGAGGAATTGGAATGCAAATCGTCAATGAAGAAAGCGAATTCGAAAGTGCTCTCAAACTTTGTCAGAGTCGTGCAAAATCTGCATTTGGTGATGACAGAGTATTTGTTGAGAAATATATTGAAGGGGCTCAACATGTTGAATTCCAAGTACTTGGAGATGGTAAGAATGCAATACATTTCGGAGAAAGGTTTTGCTCGATTCAACGTCGACATCAGAAGCTTGTTGAAGAAGGTCCATGGCTAAGTGATGAGAAGCGTGCTGAAGTTGGTTCTTTGGTATGTGCGGGTGCTGAATCAGTAGGATACAAGGGGCTAGCAACATTCGAATTTTTGCGTGATAAGAATGGCGACTTTTACTTCTTGGAGGTTAATCCTCGTGTGCAAGTAGAACACACAGTTACTGAGTTGATCACAGGTCATAATCTAGTTGAATTGGGAATCAGAGTTGCTCAAGGAGAAAGCCTACCTCTTACTCAAGATGAAATAAAGATAAGAGGTCATGCAATTCAGTGTAGATTGAATGCTGAAGATACTACAAATTTCGTCCCCTCTCCTGGACGACTATGGGAATGTCATTTCCCATCTGGTTTCGGAATTCGTTGCGACACTCATGCCCATCCTGGATATGAGATGCCTGGATGTTTTGACAGTTTGTTGGCAAAATTGCTAGTATGGGGCTCGGACAGAGAATCTGCGATACGTAGAATGAGAACAGCATTAGATGAAACAATCATTACTGGAGTAGATCATCTAATACCTCTTCATCGTAGAATTATGGATGAAGAAGATTTCCAAGCAGGAGATATTACGATTGCATATATCGATGAACATCAAGACCTGTTGGGATGATTGAAATGGATGTCCTAATCGTTGGCAGCTTAGCCTACGATTCTTTAGAAACTCCTTCTGGATCGAGGGATGATGAGCTAGGAGGTTCAGCATCATATGGTGGATTCTCAGCAGCTTTTCACATGAATAGATTGCAAGGTGAAGGAGTTTCATTAGTCGGTGTTATAGGAAATGATTTCCAACCAGAACATCTTGAGTGGTACAAAAATGCAGGTCTAGATATTACCGGAATAGAAGCTAATGATGGTAATACCTTCAGGTGGAAGGGGTCCTATCTTGGAGATATGTCGGAAGCGATAACTCATGAAACTCATCTGAATGTATTCGAGCATTTTCAACCCAAAGTCCCGGCTATCCTCTCCTCTCCTAACGTACTGATGTGTGCAAATTTACATCCTGCTTTACAATCCTCTGTACTTTCACAAACAAATGCTCAAAGATTAACTATTCTAGATTCAATGAATCTGTGGATCAATATTGCTCATGATGAGTTAATTGATGTTATGAAAATGGTAGATATCGTTGTGTTGAACGACGGGGAAGTACGAATGTTAGCATCGGATGATAATTTGATTCGTGCATCGAATAATGTTCTGGATCTCATGGGAGGCGGCATATTAGTGGTGAAGAGAGGAGAACATGGTGTTCTGGCTTTGCATCCAGATGGGATGATTTCCATGCCCGCATATCCAACCCTCAACCTAACTGATCCAACCGGATGTGGAGATTCATTTGCTGGAGCAATGGCCATGTTTTTGGCTCAGAATGATGGTTCAGTTACCTATGATGAATTAGCAGAAGCCTTAGTCCATGCAACAGTTACAGCATCTTTCACAATCGAAATGTTTGGCACTGAAAGAATTAGGAATCTAACCGTTGTTGAATATGATGACCGATTAAATGATTTCAGAAGAATATCTCGAACTTCTTAATTGCAGCATGCTCAAGAACAGGGCTTATCTCGCAGAGGTATGACCGTACTCAATATCGCGATGGTTGGTAGTGATGACTTGGCAAAATCCATTGCCAAGGCTACGGACCAGAGAGATGTTCACACCTATGTCAACAAAGAATCTGGGCCCGAAGGAGCTCGAATTCTGTCGATTATTCGTCCAGCAAAAATGCCTGAAAGAATCCGACCATTCTTCAATTCATTATGCGCAGCCAGAGTTGGATTGATTGAAGTTACAGGTGTCGATGCAACATTTGGAGAAGTCCTAGTTGGCTTTGCTTCAGCAGGTATCGAAAAAGGAATTTTTGTCATCAACCCAGCAGACGGTGAGTGGATTGATGAAGATCAAGTGAAGGGTTTCATGGTTCAAGCCGGGCTTTCTGGATGGAAGCAATGTAGTACTGATGGAATTGAGTTAAGAGAAGCTCTCTACGGGTTGATGGATGATATATCTGGAGATTTAGAGTATGCAAAGAAAGAACCACTAGTCGTTCCAATCGATCAGCACTTCAACGTCAAAGGAATCGGGTTAGTTGCTATTGGATATGTTCAAGCAGGTTCAGTATCAGTTCATGACGACCTACATCTCCTTCCTGCAGAAGGGCCAGGGACAGTCAAAAGCCTACAAGTTATGGATGATGATGTAGAAGAAGCGGTAGCAGGAGACCGTGTTGGAATTGCATTACGAAATACCAAGGAAGAACATTTGACTGGAGGTTCTCTTGTGATTCATCCAGCAGTTGAAGATAAAAACAAGGGAATTTCAATTCCTCTGTCTGTTGAAAAACACGAAAAGAGCTCACTTGATTTGTCAATTTCTCCTTTCCAAAAGCGAGTTTTAGCAGTTGGTGATGTAGTTCATGCCAGCGTTGATTTACAATTTGTAGTCGGGCGTGTTGAAACGATTGATTCAGGACTTGAAGTGACCTGGGACTCACCGTTATTTATCCGTAAAGAAAACCCTCCTACTGTAATCATCGCTCAACTCGATTCTAAACCTAGAATTATGGGAAGTGCAAAACTCTCTCGGCTGAACTAAACTACTCTCAAGAACGGCCCCCCTTAGGGGGGGCCAAACGGTGGATTCATAACCTCGGGTTATCGTTCGGCGGTTCGGGATGCGTATGGACACGAAGCCAGAGGGGCTCAGTGTCATAGGAGAGGGGATAAAATTCCGCTCCTTGTCACTGGAAGGAGTTCGCGGTAAGGTAAGAGCTACCTTAACCGAGAGACAGGTCTCCTTCGAGTCACGTTCTGGCCACGCTCTTGACATCAGGTTAGATGCGATTCAGAGGGTTCATCACCATAACACAACATTAGTCCCTGGCTGGCTTGCAGTAGTCGGATGTATCATGATATGGATCGCTTGGAGAGGGGTTACTGGAAAATTACAGGCTTTGATTGGAGCAGCAGGTATTGTCATGGCCGCAGGACATTACATCACGCGCAGACCTACTTTGACAATTGACACCAAGGCTGATGATTGCCATACTGTATTCGGCCCAGATCTAGCCATGATGAGGCTATGTTCTCTAATTCAGAGATTGCAGAATGGAATGTCATTGAGCGATGCCAAATTTAGTGTTGATTCTATGGTCAGTGACTCTGAGTATCCAAGGCATGAAGCAGTACAAGAACTCGAATTAATACCTGAACCTGTAGAGGTCTTCCCTTCGGCAGTAATTAGCCACTTTATCGATTCGATGGAATTGAGTGATGATGAGGAGTCTTTGGATGCTGAAATCGTTAGTCCAGCAGTTGTAATAGAAGATTTAGATTTACCAATATGGCCTGATGAGGAAGAAGAGCAGGTTCCGCAACAACAAATATCTCCAGGCCTGATTGCTCGCTCAAATTCAAATTTGTTTACTCAAAGAAACAATGTGATACAGCATGGCTGGCAACCTCCTGAACCTCAGCCTGCTTACAATGAAGTTCACAGAAGCAATCATGTTGGGCCATCTTATGAAATGATTAAACAACAAAATTACAATCATGGAACTGGCTACCCGATACAAAACCCTCAGCCTACTCCAATTCCTACCGAGTTCCTCCCATCATTCGTTGGAGCAAATGGCGTACACATTCCATCATCGAATCAACATGTATTCACATCTCCGGATTCTCCGTTACAGGCTCCTGATGAAGAAGCACCTAAACAATCGCTTGTTGCATCAGCTAGGAGGGATGTTCCAATAGATGCTGAAATTGTTCCTGAAGAGTCAGAATCTCCAAAAGATCGATATCCCCACATTAGCAAATTATCATCGAAGCCTAGGACTCGTAGAATTACAACTCGTAAGGGCAGGAGTTCTAGACTTAGGGGCAAATCAGTCATTGCTGAATTAGTAAGCCCACTTAGTCGCGCAGGAACACTTTCCAAGAAATTGTTCCGACGTAAATCTAGAACTGTAGATGCATTGCGTATTCAAGCAGAGAATACAAGACAATCCCAGGTGGCTAGTTCAATTCAAAATCTTGCTAAAAGTAATGGTGGTGATGTTAGCGACGAAGAAGTAAACGAGATGATGGCTCACCTCCCTCCTAAACCTGTTATTCCATCGAGTTTCGACGATTTGGTCAGTTCTGAATCTAAATCAAAGTCTTCAGAAGACGTTTCATTAATTCCAAGAATAGATGAATGAATCAACGCTTTCTTTGCGATAGCATGTGTGCTTTAATCGCCTTTGCAGCTTCCCAATCAGTGGTCTCTTCTTCGGTTTCCGGTACAAATTGAGGAATCGGAATTGGTCGCATCATCGAATCGATTGCAACCATGAAGAAGTATCCCTCACAAATCTCAGTTTTTGTCCAATCTGATTTATTCATGGCCCATGCAGTAACTTTAGCACATGCAGTGCGATTTGATGTGTAGACAATTCTTGCTGTGACTTCGATAAGATCTCCTTGTCTAGCGGGTGCTTTGAATTCGAGAGTATCTATCGAGATTGTAACAAATTCTCGATGTGCAAATTTTGCACAAACAATTCCAGCGGCTTTATCCATCAATGATAGAAGCCTGCCTCCAAATAGGGTATTGTATGAATTTGTATCTTGTGGAAACACTTCTTCGATTAGTGTGACCGGCTCCGTACTAAATGGTTCCATGACCAATGGGAAAAGCCTCCACATCTTCAATCCATGTACTAAATCCCCACTCAATGTGAGATTTGATGAAGTATGGATTCTGCCAGAGATTCATGGCGGGGAATTGTGTAGCACTCGTCAGTGGTGGAATAGACTCTCCTGTGGCAGTTGCAAGAATGTTGATGCAAGGTTGGAAAATTTACCCACTACACGCATCACAAGAGCCGATAACAGGCCCAAATGCGGAAAACAAAACAATTGCATTACTCCGTCATTTTCTAGAGATGGATGGGCCGCTTGGAGATGCTGCTAGAGAGAACCTTTCGCGTGAATTAATCGTGGTTCCCGTGGCAGAACAATTATCTCTTTTTACAAAAAAATGGAATCACACAGAATATTTCATCCATATGAAGAGATTATTCAATGCTATAGCAACTATAAGAGGTGCTCAAGTCGATGCTACACATGTATTGACTGGAGAAAACTTGGGTCAGGTTTCTAGTCAAACACTAGGTAATTTGGGAGGTGTTGAAATCGCAACACCATTACTTCCTCTTCGACCATTATTGGCATTTGATAAAGTGACAATTATGACAATGGCTCGTAAGTTAGGGACATTAACAATTAGTGAAGGACCAGAGGTCTGCGATGCTTTGGGCCCAGATAAACCAACGACTGTTGCAAATAAAGAGTGGCTAGAAAGATCAGAGGAAAGAGCCGGTGGTTTGCACAACCTTGCTGCTACCAGTTTTTCTCAGCTCAGAATAGTAAATCTTTGAGAGAACCGGGTCCCCCCCTAAGGGGGGGTACCCGTTAGACACTTCCCCGTCGGTCTTTTATGTCAGACTAGACTGGAGGAGGAGAGAGGGTGGCCCCGATGAATCATAATAAGAATGCAATTACCGCTTTGGTTTTCTCATGTTTAATGCTCTTAACTCCATTAGCTGGAGCCGCAAATATCACTAATTTTGGTGGCGGAACAAGCGAAGTAACAGTCGATGTCAGAGATGGCCCTGATTATACAAATAGCGTTGATGGTGTCGTAGTACTACCATCCGGAAACACGGTCACTAGTGCTTCGATGAAGGTTTCAACAGATATGGCAACTCATGAGGACTTTTCTTCAGTAAATTCAGAAAACCAACAGTATGTCTGGGACCCTCAATACAACAATCAGCAAACCGAATATTCTACATTGAGTGATTTTACATATAACGCAGATACTGTGAAACTAATCAGTGGAGGATTCTCTACTGACTTTGAAAGAACAGAATCTAATTTCTTTGATGATACAGCCCCTCCTGTAGTGGAGATGTCTGGCTGGCAACACGGCCCTCTATCTCAGTCTACAGTTTTGAATGATAATTGTAACACTGGAAACGATTGTTGGGGCACGAATATGTTTGACTGGGACAATGATTACACCAATGATGATGGCACCTCACAATTCTCATACAGTATGGTCTCACCTGCATTGGAAGTCCAACCTGGCTCACCAATTGCTAAATTTTCTAGTTGGCACGGGCTGCATTGGTCGGAAACAAATCCAGGTACAAACCCAACTAAAACCTACTATGATTGTGGATATGTAATGGTTAGGAGTTCATCCACACCAACTTTCAATCCTGCTGACCCATGGACTCATCTTGAATTCGATGTTACTAACTCCACAGGTGTAGGTTACGCTAATGGATTATATCCAATTGGTAATGGAAATGGTAAGATCCAGACCTGTGACGGACTTGCTGGTACTGATTATGCACTGGGCGGAGAATCAACTCATCCTACTCTGAATCCTAATGGATGGGCTACTTTAGCACTTAATCTAGACTCATTCAAAAATAATTATGTCCAATTAAAGTTCGTATTAACACATAATTCCGGTAGTGGTGTACCATATAATGCCACAATGCCAGGGTGGTTTATCGATGATTTCAGAATGGGAGATCCTCTTCCTCAATCTGGTTCTATGATCGTCAAAGGTTTTACTCCAATCCAAAACCCTAACCCTGGGTTCCCTGATGGATACGGTGTTCTGAATATTGAACAAGAAACATCTCCTACTAACTCACTCACAGTTTCGATTCTTCGTGGTAGTACAACTGAAGTTGTATTAGACAAGAATGGAAACCAGATGACAGGTTTAGAAGGCCCAATTATTGAGTTATGGGGCATCGATTCCTCCGAATATCCTGTGATCGACTTGAAGTTCGATTTCGATACAGGCCAATACAAGCTGTCAACTGCAGTATTACATGGATTGAATATTGGAACTAGAGTTGGTACGGGTCTAAATGATACAAATGTTATATTTGATCCAACAGTTGTGGATGGAGTTTGGCAAACATCTGGTGGAGGTCAACCTCTATTCTACACGCCAACAATTTTGGATGATTCATTTAGTCAACCATTGTATACATCAAAATTCTCTCAACCAATTGTAGGAGTTACTCCTGTGGTTCGGGATGACTGCAGTGAAGATCCACATATTGAATTGAACTTACGTGACAATTCAATTGTCAATCTAACAGTGGGGCAAAAGTGGGCTCCAACCACTCCAATTTTTGGATTTACCAGCATGGTGTCATATGAAAATCCATGTGGCATGTCTGAACTATGGTTCGACTTAGAATTCGGCCACAATGCCGAAGGAGTAACTTTGGATATTGCTGAAGATGGGGATGTTGAATGGGCTATGAATGAACCAGCATTTGGAGCATTTGGCCGCCAGACTACTCTTTGGGGCGGATTCATCGATGGAGCTAATCAGGGGATTGATCAGGCCACTCTTACATTAAATTCCAATGGTGAAGCAACAGGTGGTAGTTTCATGCTACCTATAGGTTCTGATGTGAAATTGGCAGATGTAATCTTGTCAGGTAATACTGCTGGAGCCTTTGATTTGTCGATTGTAGCTAGTGGCCAAGAAGTAGATTTTGGAACAATGGAAAACAGATCTCTGATTGCATACGAAACTGTCTATCCAATGTTTTCTTTGAAGGATGCTTTGAATAATCTATTGAATAATCCTCTATTAGCTCCTTCATACATTGATGATTATGGCAATCAATGGGCTACATTCAACTTTGAAGTCGTAAATATCAACGCATCAAGTGGCTCTCAGGTTACAGTTAGCAATCTAGATGTGATTTATGATTGGGAAACAACTCTTGACGCCGCTGAAAATTTCGATAGAGAACTCAATCAGGGAATTGCATTAGGAACTGGATTGAATGTCGAAGTTCCATTATCACTTTCCGCAGGTAGTGGTGGAGCAGTCAAGTTCTCCGACTTGTCGATTACCACTTCAACTGGATACGACTCAGCTCTTACCCTTACAGGTAGCCCAGTTGGGTTGTATCCTAACGGTGATATTATTGAGGCAGTTTCAATTCATAGCGTTGATCAATCTACAGGAGCTTCATTTGCAGAGTCTAGGTTAAGGATGGAATCGTCAAGCGGGGTTGTCGAATTAGGGTTTTCAGAATTATCATTGTTCACTGAAGTCTATGATCCTATGAATTTGGTTACTATGGAATCTTCAACTTACACCAATGTAGGTGATGAGATTCATGTGACTTGGAGATTCAGAATAAACACAGCATGGGAGATACTGCTGAACTTCGTTTGTATGCAAGTTTGATTGCAAGTAATGGAGTGAATGGTTTACCAGGTGCAGTGGTTTTGGCACCTTTAGATGGTAATGCAATAGAGAATGATGCAATGATTGAATCGTTCAAACTATTGAATGACGCAGGCGTTGAACAGAATCTGACATCAGCTAGTTCAAACCAGAATATACAATTGGTTGGAAGCGTGCGTCTTGAGGGCTTAGATGTTTCACCAGATCCTACTTCGTACAATCTTTCACTACAGCGTTGGAACGTTGAAACAATTAATGGAACTGTGGTAACAGAATGGGTCGAAGTATCGAATTCAACAGGTGTAATTGGTGGCGATTTTGATTGGAATGTCAATCTTGGAGAAAATGCTGCAGGACAGGCAACTTACCGATTTATGATGGATGGATATGAAGGAGGAGACACCTTGTGCCCACCTTCTCCAATCGTTTCAGATTCAGAATGTGCAATACCGTTCAACCTTTCGATTGATACCTTTTCACCTTCATTGGTAAATATATCAGTTCTAAAATCATCAAACTACGATCCTACAATTTGGTCGAATTGGAGAGGATTAGTTGATGACACTTGGGTTCTACCTAATGCGAATCAGAAAGTTAGAGTTTTGGCACAAGATATTCCTATGCCTCCAAGCACTTTAGACATGTACTATTGGGTTGAATATGACCACGATGCAGATTCCGATGGAATAGCAGATCCTGATGAGTATCAGCATTTAGTCCTACAAAGTGATGGTAACATGCCAATAGCGAATTACAGTGGAATCTTCAGTGATAACGCCAACAAAGGACAAGATCCACCTGGTAAGGTGAGCATCTACATCGAAGGTAATGATGTCGGAGGAAATGCAATTGAAGGAGGTATGCCTGGCTTTGAAGATGATTTGGTAACCTATGTTTCAATGGATGCAAAGACGCCTAATATCAGGAATTTCTTTATCGAAGATTCTGAAGGTAAGAGATTACACAATCCTAACGAAGGAGCTCCTATGTATATGGGTCCTTGGAATATGACAATGTTCGCTGGTAACGAGTACCATCTTATTGTCGAGGCAACCGATGAAAATGGTTGGAGAGATATCAATTATTTTGAAATCGACCTTGGTCCAGAAGACATGGTTGTGTATTATTCACCACGTAATGAATCAGCGTGGACCGATTCAGAAGATATTGTAATCATTGAAGCAAGCAATAAGAGCGATGGCCCTCAGGTTCTAAGAATGGATGGTGGTCGACTAATCGATCCATTCGAAGATGAGTTCTATCTTGACCTTCCAATAAGAATGAATTGGGACATTGTTGGCATCGGCTCAACTACCTATGTGCCACAATTGAGAATCAAGGATATGGATCGTGACCCTTCGTTGATGAGTGAATCAGGTGGAAGGCACAAGCAGAGATGGGTATACGGTGATGGAATCCAACTTGATTATCGAAACGGAATCACTCCATCATTCACAGATATGTCTGAACCTTATTCACAAAATATTGAGACTTCATTCGTATTCCCACTGGATACAATTTCATTAGAGGGACAATACGCATATGTTGAAGGTATAAACAACGGGGTTTACATCTTGCCTGCTGGTGAATTTACCCTTGAGATAACCAGGCTTGAGGCAACTATGGACCCTCAAAGAGGATACTTCCCTTACCCTGCAGGAGGAGCGGATGGTTCCAAAACAGATGGTCCTACATTGCACACATTCGATGGTGGAAGTTTCAACATCAACATTACAGCACCTCCAATTACAAATGAGTATGTTTACCAATTTAGGCTAGTCAATCTGCCTGATGGAGCAACTGATGATACAGCAACTATTTGTGAAGGTAACAACGCATTTGGATGTGGTTCCTTCAAGATTAAGGTAGACGCTTTGCAACCAGATTTGAAAGATGAAACATGGACTGCTAGTTCAGGACTTAATCAAGAAATTCTAGCGAATGTCATGCCATCATCCTCAATTCATTGTATTGATGTCCAAGCAAAAATCGACGAAAATGCAGCGTTGATAGCAGGAGAAGTGAATTTGAGATGGTCATTCTATTCCGACTCTAAATCAATACCTCCTGTAACTTGGCCTGTATATGAGAACACATTCAATACTCAGGAAGCACAATCTTATCCGATGGAAGTAGATGTTCTTGGAGGGGAGTATCTGGTTTCTGCAGAATGTGTTGATTTATGGCAGCACCCTGAAAATCCAACGAGAAATGATGTCGAAGATCGAGGCATAGACTTGGTTCTATGGATTGAAGGAAGAGATTCTGCGGGCTGGGCTATCGATGGCGGTGGACCTAATATCGCCGGCGGAATCAGTCCGATATACCATTCTGAAGCTGTCAATTCTAGATACCGTTTGGACTATGAGCAAGCAACATTCCAAGTAATCGATGTGACATTGTTCCCTAAAAATCCAGAGGTTGGCGATTACCCTGAGTTAGATATAACTCTGCTAAACGATGGCAATATAGATGGCAATATTACATTGGAAATTCAATCTGTTAAGGAAGGTGGATTCCCAACAACAGAGACAAAGTATACTACTAGTGAGATTGAGAAAGGTCAAACTTTGAAAATCTCTATTGACGATTTAGAGCCATTCGCAAGTTCGACTAGTGGAATGTATTACATCATTATCGATGCAGATACAAATCAGGTTTTGTATCAAGGGAATTGGACTAATGTTTCAGATACCTTCAATGTTGCAGAATCTTCTGAAGATGAAGGATTATTATCCGGATCGGGTATGTTGATAGTTGTAGGATTAGGTGCTTTGATTCTGATTCTATTAGTTGCGGTTGTGATATTGGCAAAGCGTAATACAGATGGTGGTACATATGAATATGAATATGAATATGAAGCGGAAAACGAAAAATCTTACGCGGATATTCCAGCAGTAGATGTCGGCGCTTTAGCAGGTCCACCCGATACCAATGTCGACCCATTAATGGCAGCAGCATTAGCCGAATTCCCTCAATGGGACCAAGCAACAATTCAGGGTTACTTTGACCAAGGATGGGATATTGACACACTTCGTGATTGGGTTAACAACAACCAGTGATCGATTATGAATCTAGATTGGGAAGATATCCATTGGAAAGATCCCGATGGTGGCACAATAGTGCTACACGGATTCTTACCAACTGTGGTTTTACCAAACAAGATGAGGCCTAGAATTCAATGGCATGGATTAGCAATAATTGGGTCAAGCGAAGAACCTGAAGTTTGGGAGGAAGAAGAAAAATCCGAATCCAAAGACCCAGGAATTAATCTTGATAGTGCCATCCTAAATGGTGGTTTAGATGGCTTATATCTCGAAATGTTATCATGGGGTGTTGAAGGTTTGCAAGTAGGTAAATTTCCAGATCCTGAGCCAAGGCGTTTGCATAAAGCAGCCATGAATCACGGTCGACCAGTTTTCTTCGCAGAACCCGATATGGATGACGAAACCTGGGCTGATTTTTTGGGTAGAGAGGCTAAAGCGATGACAAGGCCTCTAAAGCTGTTGAGGATTGTTTTTACTTCGAGGAGATGGCGTAAAGGAATCAAGAAAATGCGTAAGCATATTGTTGAACAACCTCCAAGGGAACCGGATGGTTTGCAAGCGGCAAGTGCTCTTGCTGCTACATGGTGGTTATTGAACCGTGAAAATTCCGAAGAAGAATTGAATTTGGAGAAGGATCTAAGATTAGCAAGTAGATTGCGTGGCGGATTAGCCTCTCTAAGAAAGGAACATGGAGATGAAGCGGTACTACTGGTGCCGATACAACAGGCCAGCAAAGAATCTATCCTTTTTGCACTGGATACTATTCCTGAAGCAGAGGAGAGTTCATCACTCTCCGGTTCTTCGGATAAAGAGGAGGAGTGAGAATGGGCGCACAAAATAACATCGAAGTTAGGGTCGAGAATCTTCTAGTTCGATTCACTCCATCGCCACCTGTCGACCTTGAAGAGGCTATTGAGCGTCTTGGAGGAGTAAAGAACGGCGATGTGATTATCAAGATGCTAGATGTTCCTCGTGCAACTTTAATCATTGATGAAGAAGGCCGTATTATTGTTCACGGGACTCATCGAATAGAAGCTGCTAGAGCAGCAGCAAAAGAAATGCTTCTCCGCATGGGCCGTGATGATTCAGGATTAGTTGCCGAATTAGGACCTATTGTGGCTTCATTCAATTTCGGAGAAGAGGTTCCAATCCACAATTTACGAATGAATTTAGGTAGCGGTACTACTTCAATAGATGAAAGATTAGGTTGCCTGAGGTTAAACGATACAAGACACGATCTCGAATTGCTAATCTGGGCAGATGGTCGTTGTGTTGCTTTGAACGCTCGCCATCAAAACATGGTTGCCATGGCTGCAGTGCATTGGAAATCTAAATTTGCAAATAAAAAATCGCTCAAGGCGTGAGATCTATGGATTGGAAGGGGCCAATCCTTGACAACCATTTCCATCTTAATCGTGAAGGAAGATACTTAGATGCAGCTAGAGATTTTTTGAGAGTAGGGGGAACCGATTTAGTTTTGGTCCATTGTCCTGATTTTGCTAAACCTCCTACTACTAGAGATGGGCACAAATCATCGTATGCCAACACCATTTCAATGGCCGAAGAAGTTAGAAAACTTGGATTAAATGTTCGTGTCATACTTGGCCCTCATCCTGCAGCATTCGCTCACCAATTCGAAACATTGGGCGATCGAGCTGAGGAGAATTACTGGGACAGTATCGAAACTGCTCTTGATTTTGTTCATGAAGGTAAGGCGCATGGAGTTGGAGAAGTAGGCAGGCCTCATTGGAAAGTTTCTGATGAGATTTGGCAACGATCAAACGCGTTACTTCTAGAAACTATGGAAATGGCTGCGAAAGAAAGCATACCGCTGCAACTTCACGTTGAAGGAGAATCTGATGAAACATATGGTGAATTAGCATCGATGGCGGATAAGGCAGGATTGTCACGTGAACGTTTAGTCAGACACTATGCTCCGCCAAGGGTGGAATCTTCTTACACTCAAGGAATAACTCCAAGTGTACTCGCAGGTAGTGGTTCAATTGAGGAATTAATGTCGACATATGACAACTCCTCTCATGGTTTCATGCTTGAAACCGACTACATGGATGACCCGCGAAGACCGGGGGCAGTTCTTGGTCCGAAAACAGTTCCAAAAAGAACTAGACAATTACTCGCAGCAGGTTTAGATGAAGAGATTCTGTATTGTTGTCATAGGGATTTACCTGACCGTATATATGGTCCATACTAACCAAGACTTCATGACCTTAATTCACCTCGGGTAATTTGGTGGAACTTTGAAAAGAGTGTTTTTAATCTCAATTCTTGTTCTCTGCATATTTGTTCCTTCGGGTGCACAGGCCCAAGGCCAAATGCCAGGGCTAGGGGTAGAATTAGAGTGTCAAGGCTCCGATACAATCGGTCTCGATGTCACTCCAGGCGAGTCTAATCAGTTCCAAAGAATGTGCACGGTTACCAATACAGGGTCGGTTACTGAAACTATTGAACTTGATACCAGTGTCGAGGGTAATGATTTCAAAGTCGAACTATCTCCTGGAAGTGAATCATCCTACACTATTGAGGCGGGTGGCGATGAGACTTTTTATGTCGATTTTTCTGCAGCAGCACGTCTTCCAGTTTCATTTGAAGATTATGAAATAAATGCACAAGTAGTAAGCATTGGTGTTGATCCAATACCTTTACCAGGGGATGTGAGTGGATTAAACATAACAGATTCAGTCCAAGGTAAGGTTGAATCATTGCCGTATACCAAATTTAGTTTAGATGTTACTCGTTCTGTGCTGAGTCTTGATTCGGGAGAAGAGAGTACAATCGATTTAACAATATTCAATGATGGCAATATACAATTAGAAACCTTTGTTCTGGGTATGGAAAACAAAGATGAACTTATTGATGCAGGATTTGATCTTAAATTTTGTTGGGGCTACAAATCATCAACGGAGTCATGTAGTGATTTATCAAAATCAAATGTATTTTTAGGAACGATTTTGGAGCCAAGCACTACTTCTGAGATAGGCTCTTTTGTGCTAAATGCTCCAGATGGGCTGTCCAGCGAATTATCAATCGATGCGAAGATCTTCGCATATTCTGCTGATGCGGCACCTGGTGATCTTGCTGGAGAGGATAGTTGGACTGTCGAAATAACAGTTAGGAGTTCCGATGATGAAGGTGGTTTTGGATTAGACACCTTGGACACCTTAGATTCTGAAACCATGACAATGGTAGGAATGGCTGGCGGAGGCTTGATTGGAGCCATCGTATTATTGGTACTAATTTCTCGTTTAACCAAAAAAGCCGCAGGTAAGCAAAAGA
>MDTG01268319.1_pt1 | contig 17500 bp, 15 predicted proteins | sample 811421 | NCBI WGS metagenome assembly MDTG01 (sample SAMN05326645, study PRJNA326480) | marine metagenome | isolation source: seawater | place: Pacific Ocean: South East | collected 2011
CGACCACGGCCAAGGCCGACGGCGACGGCTGGGTGATCGACGGCTACAAGGCCGTGGTGCTGAACGGCCCGTCGGCGGACCTGCTGGTGGTGTCCGCCCGCACCGGCGGCGGCCAGCGCGATGCCGACGGCGTATCCCTGTTCCTGGTGCCGGCCGACGCCGCCGGCATCGATCGGCGTGACTATCCCACCGTCGACGGCCTGCGCGCCTCGGAGATCACCTTCGCCGGCGTCAAGGTCGGCGGCGATGCGCTGCTCGGCGAGGCCGGCGCGGCCCTGCCGGTGCTCGAGCAGGTGATCGACCGGGCCATCCTGGCCGTGGGCGCCGAGGCGGTCGGTGCCATGGAGGTCGCCTACAAGGCCACCGTCGAGTACACCAAGCAGCGCGAGCAGTTCGGTCAGCCCATCGGCCAGTTCCAGGTGCTGCAGCACCGCATGGTGGACATGTTCATGGAGCACGAGCAGTCCAAGTCGCTGATGTTCATGGCGGCCATGCGCATGGACGAGGGCTACGGCGACGCCGCGAAGAAGGCGGTGTCGGCGTTCAAGGTCCAGGTCGGCAAGTCCGGCCGTTTCGTCGGCCAGCAGGCCGTGCAGCTCCACGGCGGCATGGGCATGACCGACGAGCTGTCGGTGGGCCACTACTTCAAGCGGCTGACCACCATCGACACCCTGTTCGGCAACGTCGACTTCCACCTGAAGCGGTTCGGGCGTCTGTAATGGCCCGCTGGGACCGCGGCGACACCCGGACCATCCCCGAGTGGTTCTTCGAGGCGGTGGAGACACCCCACGTGGACCGCACGGTGGAGGTGGACGAGTGCGACGTGGCCTACCAGCTCTGGGGCGTGCACGACACCGCCAAGCCCGGCGTGCTGTTCGTGCACGGCATGAACGCCCATGCCCACTGGTGGGACTTCATCGCCCCGCAGCTCCTCGACCGCTACCGCTGCGCGGCGATGAACCTGACCGGCATGGGCGACTCCGACTACCGCTACGAGTACGACGGCGCCACCTATGCCGAGGAGATCAAGGCCGTGTGCGATCACGCCGGCTTCGGCGACGACGTGGCGGTGGTGGCCCACAGTTTCGGCGGCAACATGGCGGTGAAGGCAGCCGGGCTGTTCCCGGGCCGCTTCGGCTCGCTGATCCTGGTGGACTCCGGCATCCGCGACCCGGACGAGCCGGTGCCGGACCGCCCGGCCATGGGCGGGCGCGCCAAGGTCTATCCGGACCGGGAGTCCGCCATGGCCCGGTTCCGGCTGCAGCCGCCCCAGCCCTGCGAGAACGAGTACATCCTGCAGTACATCGCCCGCAACTCCCTGATGCCGGTCGACGGCGGCGGTTTCGCCTGGAAGTTCGACGAGGACCTGCCGGACACCCTGAAGAACGTCGAGCGGCACGCCGACGACTACCGGGCGCTGGAGCTGCCCGTGGGGCTGATCTACGGCGCGCAGAGCGATTATTTCTCCTCGCGCACCCTCGACTACACCCGCTCGCTGATTCCGGGCGACGTGCCTGCGGTGGGCATCGAGGACGCCCGCCACCACGTGTTCCTCGACCAGCCGCTGGCCTTCGTCGACGCATTGAAGGGAATGCTCGACACCCTCAAAGGTTGACCATGTCCCTCTGTAGGAGCGGCCTCCCGGCCGCGATAACATGCGGAATGGAATCGCGGCCGGGAGGCCGCTCCTACAGCGGGGAGTGACCGGCGCATGAAACGCTTCACCATGCCGGCGGAATGGGCCCCGCACCAGGGCACCTGGTTCTCCTGGCCCCACAACCCCGACACCTGGCCGACCCAGCTCGAGGCCACCCAGCGGGCGCTCGGCGAGGCCGTGGCGGCGCTGTCCGCGGAAGAGCATGTGTGGATCAACGTGTTCGACGACGACCATGCCGCGGCGGTGCGCGCGCGACTGCCGGCGCACACCCGGCTCGACGCCGTGTCCTTCGAGACGATTCCCACCAACGACGCCTGGTGCCGGGATCACGGCGCCATCTTCGTCACCGACGGCGACGGCCGCCTCACCGCGCTGAACTTCGGCTTCAACGCCTGGGGCGACAAGTACCCGCCCTACGACCTCGACGACGCCGTGCCGCCGCAGATGGCCGGCCGCCTCGGCGCGCCGGTGGTGACGGTGCCTCACGTGCTGGAAGGCGGCTCCTTGGACGTCAACGGCGCCGGCGCGCTGCTCACCACCAGCCAGTGCCTGCTGCACCCCAACCGGGCGCCGGGCCGGGGGCCGCGCAGCCGCGGCGAGATGGAGGCGCTGCTGCACGAGTACCTGGGCGCCGAGCAGGTGTTCTGGCTGGGCGACGGCATCGTCGGCGACGACACCGACGGGCATGTCGACGACATCACCCGGTTCGTCGCCGAGGACACGGTGATCACGGCGATGGAGCCAGACCCCGGCGACCCCAACCACCGGCCGCTGCAGGACAACCGCGAGCTGCTGGAGACTTTCCGGCTGGCGGACGGACGCAGCCTGAAGGTGGTGGAGATTCCCATGCCCGAGCCGGTCACCCTGGACGGTGAGCGGCTGCCGGCGAGCTACGCCAACTTCCTGATCGCCAACGGCCTGGTGCTGGTGCCCGTGTTCGGCTGCGACCGGGACGGCGACGCCCTGGCGATCATCGAGTCCTGCTTCCCGGGCCGCCGGGTGGTGGGCATCGATTGCCGCGACGTGGTGGTCGGCCTCGGCACCCTGCACTGCCTCAGCCAGCAGGTCCCGGCCGTGTGACGGCGCCGGCGCCGGCGTTTGCACGGCCCGGCGGCCGGTCGTACCCTAATCCCGCACTCACCATCCAGGAGGGGCCGTTGGCCGCCATCAAGGACTTCATGGACCACCACTACCGCCACTTCAACGCGGCGGCGATGGTGGACGCGGCGCGCGCATACGCTGCGCACGTGGACTCGGGCGGAAAGATGATGGTGACGCTGGCCGGGGCCATGAGCACGGCGGAGCTGGGCCTGTCCCTGGCCGAGATGATCCGCCGGGGCAAGGTCCACGCCATCACCTGCACCGGCGCCAACCTCGAGGAGGATCTGTTCAACCTGGTCGCCCACGACCACTACGTGCGCGTGCCCGGCTACCGCTATCTGACGGCGGCCGAGGAGGAGGAACTGCTGTCCCGGCACCTCAACCGCGTCACCGACACCTGCATTCCCGAGGAAGAGGCCATCCGCCGCATCGAGCACGCCATCCTGGCGGAGTGGTCCGCGGCCGAACAGGCGGGCGAACGCTATTTCCCCTACGAGTACATGTACCGGATGCTCCGTTCCGGCGTGCTCGAGGAGCACTACCAGATCGACCCGAAGGACTCCTGGCTGGTCGCGGCCTGCGAGAAGGACCTGCCCATCATCGTGCCGGGCTGGGAGGATTCGACGCTCGGCAACATCTTCGCCGCCCACGTCATCAACGGCGACCTCCAGAGCGCCCAGACGGTGAAGAACGGCATCGAGCACATGATGTTCCTGGCCCGGTGGTACCGGGAGGCGACCGCGGACAGCACCATCGGCTTCTTCCAGATCGGCGGCGGCATCGCCGGCGACTTTCCGATCTGCGTGGTGCCGATGCTCGAGCAGGACCTGCTGATGCAGGACATTCCGCGCTGGGCCTACTTCTGCCAGATCAGCGATTCCACCACCAGCTACGGCTCCTATTCCGGCGCCGTGCCGAACGAGAAGATCACCTGGGGCAAGCTCACCGCGGCGACGCCCAGCTACATCGTGGAGTCCGACGCCACCATCGTCGCTCCGCTGATGTTCGCCTACATCCTGGAGCAGTGATGGCCGACACGGACGCCGTTTCCGCCTGGTCCGCTCAGCAGGCCGAGTCGCTCTATGCCATGGAGACCTGGGGCGACGGGTTCTTCCACGTCAACGAGGCCGGCCACGTGGCGGTGCGGCCGCGGCCCGGCTCGGACCTGACCATCGACATCCCGGAGGTGATTGCCGCCGCCCAGGAGGAAGGGATGACGATGCCGCTCATCATCCGCTTCCAGGACGTGCTGCGCGCCCGGGTGCGCCGGCTGAACGAAGCTTTCGCCCAGGCGATCGCCGAGTCCGGGTACAGCAACCGCTATCAGGGGGTCTACCCCATCAAGGTCAACCAGCTCCACGAGGTGGTGGACGAGGTGCTCGACGCCGGCGAGCCCTTCGGTATGGGGCTGGAGTGCGGCTCCAAGACGGAGCTGGTGGCGGCGTTGCCGCTGGTCGGCGATCAACGCCTGCTGCTGTGCAACGGCGTCAAGGATCACACCATGCTGGCGCTGATGCTGAATGCCCAGTCGCTGGGTCAGCAGGTGCTGCCGGTGATCGAGAAATTCTCCGAGTTCGAGCAGCTCATGGTGCTGGCGGACCAGCGCGGGGTGGCGCCGCGGCTGGCGGTGCGGGTGAAGCTCTCGACCCGCGGATCGGGGCGCTGGTTCGAGTCCGGCGGCTACCGCTCCAAGTTCGGCCTGACGATTCCCGAGATTATGCGTCTGGTCCAGGACCTGGAGAGCCGCGGCCTGACCGATCGGCTGGAGCTGCTGCACTTTCACCTGGGCAGCCAGATCTCGAACATCCAGACGCTGCGCTCGGCGGTGAAGGAGATCACCCAGATCTACGCGGACCTGCGCCATCGGGGCCTCGACATCCGCTACCTCGACGTCGGCGGCGGCCTCGGCGTGAACTACGGCGCCGGCTATGCGGGCACCGAGGACACCGCGGTCAATTACGCGCTGACCGAGTACGCCAATGCGGTGGTCTACGCGGTGCAGGAGATCTGCGCGGCGCGGGAGGTGCCCGAGCCGGTGCTGGTGTCCGAGTCGGGCCGCGCACTCACGGCCCACCACTCGGTGCTGGTGGTGCCGGCCCTGGGCGTGCACCGGCCGGACACGCCCTTCGAGTTCGAGCTGGCCGACGAGCCTGCGCCGGTGGTGGCCGCCATGGCGCGCACCCTGGAGGAAGCGCGGTCCAGCGAGGATCTGCAGGCGCTGCTCGAGGTCTTTCACGATGCCCAGGACGGGCGCACCGAAGCGGATCAGCTCATGCGCCTCGGCTACCTCGACGTGGAGTCCCTGGCCCAGGCCGACAGCCTGTACTGGAGCACGTGCCGGGAGGTGCTGGCGAGCCTGCAGGCGCTGGCGCTGGACTCGCCGCCCCTCGAGCAGACCCAGCTCGAGGATCAGCTCACCGACATGTACCTGTGCGATTTCTCGGTGTTCCACTCGATCATCGACCACTGGGCCATCGGCCAGATCTTTCCGGTGATGCCCCTGCACCGGCTCGACGAGGAGCCGAAGCGCCGCGCCCAGGTGGTGGACCTGACCTGTGATTCCGACGGCAAGGTGGCGCAGTATCCCGGCGCCAGCGGCACCAGCGAGTGGCTGCCCCTGCACCGGCTCAACGCCGGCGAGCCCTACTACCTGGGCTTCTTCCTGGTGGGCGCCTACCAGGAGATCCTCGGCGACAGCCACAACCTGTTCGGCCGGGTCGGCGAGGTGCACGTCTACGCCAGCGACGACGAGCCGGGCAACTTCTTCATCGAGAAGGTGATCGGCGGGCTGTCCGTGCAGGACATGCTGGCCCAAGTCCAGTATTTCCCGAACGAACTCAACAAGCGCATGTCGGACCTGGTGAAAGCCAAGATCGAGGCCGGCGTGGTCAAGCCCAACGAGGGCATGCGGATACTCAACCAGTACACGCGCCGGTTCGAGGAAACCACCTACTGCGACATCAAGGTGCTGCGACGTGACTGACCATAACGAGCTCGCGCTGGGCGTGGTCCAGATGGCCATGTCCGACGACATCGAAGAGAACACGGCGAAGGCGGAGCAGATGGTCCGCCAGGCCGCGGCGGACGGCGCCGAGCTGATCGTGCTGCCGGAGCTGTTCCGCTCGCGTTACTTCTGCCAGACCGAGGACTACGACCGGTTCGCCCTGGCCGAACCCGTGCCGGGGCCGTCGACCGAGCGTTTCGCCGCCCTCGCCCGGGAGCTCGACGTGGCCATCGCGCTGAGCCTGTTCGAGGAGCGCGCGCCGGGCCTGTACCACAACACCTCGGCGCTGGTGGACGGTGCGCTCGGCTACGTCGGCAAGTACCGGAAGATGCACATTCCGGACGATCCCCGCTTCTACGAGAAGTTCTACTTCGCCCCCGGCGACCTGGGTTTCAAGGTCTACCCGACCCGCCGGACCCGGCTCGGCATGCTGGTGTGCTGGGACCAGTGGTATCCGGAGGCGGCGCGGCTGACGGCGCTGATGGGCGCCCAGCTGCTGATCTATCCCACGGCCATCGGCTGGCACCCGGAGGAGCAGGCCCAGGTCGGGCCGGCCCAGCACGGCGCCTGGGAGACGATTCAGCGCAGCCACGCCATCGCCAACGGCTGCTTCGTCGCGGCGGTGAACCGCACCGGCTTCGAGCCGGACCCGAGCGGCACGGGGGGCATCCAGTTCTGGGGCCAGAGCTTCGTGGTCGGCCCCGACGGCGTCATTCTGGCGCGCGCCGGCGCCGACGAGGAGACCGTGCTGAACGTGACGCTCGACTTCTCGAAGATCGCCGCCCAGCGGCAGGGCTGGCCGTTCTTCCGCGACCGCCGCATCGACGCGTATGCGCCGCTGGAGCGGCGCTATCTGGACGACTCCTCAGCCCTGTAGGAGCGATCTCCAGATCGCGATTCTCTTTGCTGGCGCCATGACCAGGCAATTCGCGATCTGGAGATCGCTCCTACAGGCCGGAAGAGGATCGGAGGGAGGGAAACCATGACCATCAACCGCCGCCACTTCATCGGCGCCGGCGCTACCCTGACCGCCGCATCCGCCGCCGCGGCGCCCGCCGTCCGCCGCAGCGGCAGCCGGCCCACGGTGATCGCCTCGGGCAACGGCTTCGAGAGCCGTGACGCCGACGGACTCACCTGCGTGGAGCTGGCGTTCCGGCAGATGACCGCCGGCACCGACGTGCTGGACGCGCTCATCGCCGGGGTGAACATCGTCGAGAACGACCCGGAGGACACCAGCGTCGGCTACGGCGGCCTGCCCGACGCCGACGGCGTGGTCACCCTGGATGCCTGCTGCATGCACGGCCCGCAGCGCCGTGCCGGGGGCGTCGGCGCGCTGCAGGGCGTGCGTCATCCCTCCCGGGTGGCCCGGGACGTGGCCTTCGCCACCGACCACCACCTGCTGGTCGGAGAGGGCGCCCAGCGCTTCGCCCGCAACTTCGGCCATCCCATCGAGGACGACCTGAATACGGACAGATCCCGCGCCCTGTGGCTCGAATGGAAGCGCCGCACCGACCCAGCGCACTACCCGGACCCCCAGGCCCGCGCCGAGGCCGGCCGAGAGGTCGGGCTCGCCATGGTCGCAGAGGGCAAGATCGACCCGGAGCACTACTACGGCACCATCAACTGCGACGGCGTGAACGCCGCCGGCGACGTCTGCGGCGTCACCACCACCAGCGGCCTGGCCTGGAAGATTCCCGGCCGGGTGGGCGACTCGCCGATTCTTGGCGCCGGACTCTACGTCGACAACGACGTCGGCGCCGCCGGTTCCACCGGCCGCGGCGAGGCCAACCTCTACAGCCTGGCGTCGTTCCTGGTGGTGGAATTCATGCGCTCGGGCCTGGGGCCGAAGGATGCCGGCATGGCGGCCCTGAAGCGGATCCAGAGCCAGACCGTGCATCCGCGGCTGCTGCGTGAAGACGGCAACCCGGCCTTCAACGTGAACTTCTACGTGCTGGCGAAATCCGGCGAGCACGCCGGCGTGGCGTTCTACGGCGGCCGCAGCTACGCGGTGTGCGACGAAGCCGGACCCCGCCACGAGCCCATCGAGGGCCTGCTCGGCTGATGTAACGTCCTGTGGGAGCGGCCTCCCGGCCGCGACTCTCGAGCGCCGTGCCCATGCCTGCGGTTTCCCCTCGGGAAACCGCCAAGCCGCCGTGCCGCGGCGGCCGATCGCGGCCGGGAGGCCGCTCCTACGCACCGTCGTCGAGAGCCTGCAGGATATCCCCCATCAACCGGTGCAGTTCGTCCCGGTGCCCGGTCCGTCCCGAGGGGCGGGCGTCGTCGGAGGTCATCACCGCGGTGATCCCGAGGGCGGGCACGACGTACAGCATCTGCCCGCCGAGGCCCCAGGCGTAGGCGACGCGCTCGCCAGCGATGTCGCGGACGAACCAGCCGTAGCCGTAGTCGTCGCCGGTGAAGCGGGATTCGGTGCGCGGTGTCCAGGAGCGCTCGATCCAGTCGGCCGGCAGCACCCGCTCGCCGCCGGCGGTGACACCGCCGCGCCGGTACAGCTCGCCGAAGGCCAGCAGCGAGCGCGGCGTCATGGTCATCTGGTTGCCGCCGAAGTAGTAGCCCTGGGGATCCTGCTGCCAGTGGTCGATGCGGAAACCGTCGACCGGCCCGAGCCAGTCGCGGGCCAGGTCGAGAGTCGAGCGGCCGCTGGTGCGGGTCAGGATCACCGACAGCAGGTGAGTCGAGCCGGTGGAGTAGAGCATCCGGCCGCCGGGCGCCTCCACGAACGGCCGGGCGAGTGCCGCCCGGGCCCAGTGATCGCTGATGATCCAGCGGCCGTAGTAGCGTCCCGAGGTCCGGGCCAGTCCGGCCTGCATGGACAGCAGATGGCCGATGGTGATCTGCCGGTGCTGCGGATCGGCGTCGGCGGGCAGCAGGTCGTCGAGGAGCGGGGCGATGGGCTGGCCGACGTCGGCGATCACGCCGCGGTCGATGGCGATGCCCGTCAGGGCGGAGACGATGGCCTTCGAGGCCGACTTGATGTTGGTGGGATCGTCGACACCGTGGCCCCGATAGCCTCGTGCCGCCAGCGTTTCACCGTGTCGGGCGACGAGTACCGTCTCGAGGGGTTGCAGCGCGCCGGCGCCATCCAGCACCGCTGCCAGGTCGGCCAGGGCGTCCGGCCGGGGGCCGGCGCACAGCAGCGCCAGCGCCAGCAGCCGGGCCGCCGCGCTCATTCCAGCGCGGCCGCCGGGTCGCCGAGACCCAGGAAGTCCCGCACCAGAGCGCCCACCCGGCGGCAATGCTCCGGCTCCAGGTGGATGTGGTGGGGGCCCCCGGTGTGCTCGACGGTGAGGTGGCCGTGGGCCTTCTGGCGATCCTCGAGCCCGTTCAGGTACCAGCGATCGCCGTTGGCGGCGACGATCAGCAGCGACGGCGCCTGCACCCGCCGCAGCAGCTCGTCGATCTGCTCCCCGGCCATGCGCAGCGGCGTGGGGAAGCGGATGCGCGGATCGGTGCGCCAGGTGAAGCCGCCGTCCACGGCCTGGTGGCCGCGGGCGACCAGCACCTCGGCGGCCTCCCGGGACTGGTCGGTCGCTTCGGTGACCCGGCGGATCATGTCGTCCACGCTCGGATAGACCGGCGCCCGGCGGCCGGCGGAGCCGAGCATCCTGAGAATCGCCTCCCGGTTGTCGTCGATCCGTTCCGCCGGCCCGGCGCCGCCGGTGGCGAGAAAGCCGTCGATCATCACCGCGCGCCGCACCCGCTCCGGGAACAGCCCGGTCAGCTCGGTGGCGATGCCGGCGCCCATGGAGTGGCCGATGACGTTGAAGCGCTCCCAGCCGAGCTGGTCGGCGATGCCGACGATCTCCTGGATGTCCAGCAGCGAGTGGTAGTGCACGCCCTCCGGCCGGTGGCTGGAGTGGCCGTGGCCGGCGAAATCGAGGGCGAGCAGGTTCAGCTCGGGAAGCTGGGGCGCCAGCCGGTCGAAGGTGGCGGCGTTGTCGAGCCAGCCGTGCAGGGCGATGGTCGGCACGCCCGCCGGGTCGCCCCACTGCAGGGCGGCCAGGCGGGTACCTAGAACGTCGAAGGTGCGCGCTTGCGGCAAGGCGGTTCTCCCGGGAAAAAGCCGGGCAGTCTACTGCCCGGCGGCCCGTTCGTGTAGTGGGGCGGCTGGCGCGGCTATCTGGCGGGCGCCTGCCCGGCGGGGGGGAGCCGGATGCGCAGCACCTGATTCGCCTCCACCAGCTCCCGGGAGTACAGCATCGGAAAGCTGTCGTCCGCCGCCCAGCCAGCCAGCAGGTTGTCGTAGAACGGCGAGCGCGGGTCGCCGGACTGACCGGGGGCGTTGGTCATGCGGGCGGCGTCCCAGTTCCCCACGTCCAGCACCATGCGGAACGAGGCGCCGCTGCGCACCAGGAAGTCCCGCGGGTCGAAGGACGTGTTGTTGGTGGTGTTGGCGCTGCCGCCCCGGGGATAGGGCGGGTAGCGCATGTCGTCCGCCAGATCGCCCCCGGCCCGGGCCAGCAGGGGATGCTCGAAACGCATCTGATGCAGGTCGCCCCAGCGCCAGCCCCGGGGCGGTCCGAACTCCGCCGTCGCCGCCTGCCAGGCCTCCGCCAGGGTGTCCCGGGCCACACTCTGGCCGAGCGGGTAGCCCAGGGTGTCGAGAATGGTCAGGGTATCCAGCGGCAGCAGGGCGCCCGGCTCCTCCGGCAGCAGCGCCGCCGCCAGGGCCGGCGGCAGGTGCCGGTAGAACCACACCGCCCACAGCAGCGCCGGCGCGGAGTCCGGGCGCAGCACGTGGTCCCAGCCGGCGAGCATCTCGAGGGCCTCGCCGGCGGCGCCGTCGGCCCGGTCCGGCAGGCGCTCGACGACCTGCCGGGCGAGCACGCTGTGGTAGTCGCGCTGCAGGGCCAGGGAATCCCGCAGGGTGTGCGAGTCCTGGCGCTCCAGCACCTCCCACAGGCGCCGGTAGCGCCACGGCGCCGACCATTCGAAGCCGATGCGCCGCTCGGCGATGGGATAGTCGGCGGGCAGGTTCATGGAATTGGCGGTGCCGGTGAAGCCCCGCGCGGGATTGAACTCCACGGGCAGGGCGTCCATGTCGAAGTGGCCGTCCCACTCGTAGCGGCCGTCGCCGGGCACCGGCAGCAGCCCGTCCCAGTTGCGCCGGCGCGGAAACAGGCCGGCGGGCTTGTAGCCGATGTTGCCGTCGACGTCGGCGTAGACCTGGTTCTCGGCGGGCGCCCCCCAGCGGTTCAGGGCGCCGAGGAACTCCCGCCAGTTCTGGGCCCGCATGTACTCGACGCTGCCGAAGTAGGGCGACATGCCGGGCTGCAGCCAGGCGGCGCGCACCGCGAACACCCGGTTCTCGGTCTCGTAGACCACCGGACCGTGGCGGGTGAAGTCGAGGCTCACCTGGCGGGCCACGCCGCCGCGCACCGGCACGGTCTCGGTGACCGTGGTGTAGGGCTCCACCCGGCCGCGGTACCGGTACCCCTGGCCGGCGCGCTCGTAGACGTAGAGGTCTTCCTGGTCGATGGGGAAGATCGTCAGGCCGAAGGCGATGCGCTGGTTGTGGCCGATGGAGATGCCCGGCAGCGCCGGCTCGCCGGCGCCGATGACGTCGAGCCCGGGGGCGACCAGATGCGCCAGGTAACGCAGGGAAGGCACCGCGTGGCCCCGGTGGGGGTCGTCCGCCAGGATCGGCCTGCCCGTGGCGGTGCGTGACGGGGCCACGGCCCAGTTGTTGCTGCCGAGCTCCCGGGCCAGGTCGTCGGCGCGAACGCCGGCGATGCGGGCCGCTTCGTCGGCGGTTCCCCTGGCCAGCGCGGCGGCGTCGAAGCTCACCGGCGCCTTGGCCAGCAGATAGGTGTCGATGACGCCCTCGGGAATGCTGCACGGATCGAGGCCGTCGGGAATGCGCGGGTTCCACGTGGGCTCCAGCACCTTCCACAGCGACGCCGCGTCGAGCCCGTGGCGGCAGGCGATGCGCGCGCGCTTCACCTCGCTGGTGACGTTGCGCCACAGGCCGTTGCTGCGGATCCGCACCACGTCCGAGGCCTGCCAGCGGCTCGGCCGGTAGCCGAGCAGCTCGAACTCCGGCGGCATCAGCGCCGGATGTGAATCGAGCAGGCCGACGAAGGCGTTGATGCCGGCGGTGAAAGCTTCGGCGATGCGCTTGGCGTCGGAGCCGTAGGCGAGCCACTCGGGGTACATGTCGCCCCGGTACAGGAACAGCCGGGCTGCCCGGTCCTGGGCGACGTAGGCTTCCCCGAGCACCTCCGACAGCAGTCCCAGGCCGCGGCGGCGCCACAGGTCGATCTGCCAGAGGCGGTCCCGCGCCGCGTTGAAGCCCTGGACGAAGAAGGCGTCGTAGTGGGTGCCGGCGTAGATGTGGGGCACGCCCCAGGCGTCGACGATGATCTCGGCCGGCGCCTCCAGTCCGGGCACGGTATAGCTCCGGGACGGGTCGACGAGCTGGCCGCTGGCGACCCTGCCCCGCTCGGGGGGCGCCGACCCGGACGGGTCCGGTGCGGCCGCCGCGGCGCCGGCAGACCAGCCGAGCAGCGCCCAGATCAGCCCCAGCGTCAGTCCACGCGCGATCGCCTTGCCCGGCATACGGATCCCCTTCCGTCCACTGGCGGTACCGTACCGGCATCCGCGCGGGGAGGGAAGGTGGCGCATCGCGGCCGGAATCAGCCGAACAGCGCCGAGGTGAGGCCGAGATACCAGGCCGCCGAGTCCGCGTAGTTGGTCCGGCGGGTGGCGGCATCGTCCTCGAGGGCGGAGATTTCGGACGCCACCTGGGTGATGCGGCCGTCCCGGGGCTCGTAGCGGCCGCCGACGTAGACGCTGTCCTCGCCGGCGATCAGGCTCCAGCATTTGTTGCGGAACCGGGCCGGCGGCGCCGGACGGTCCAGCAGGTCCTCGATCACCGCGGCGGCGGCCACGGCGGCCTGGCTGTTGGCGGAGAACGCCGACTTGGGCATGTCGCCGCCCACGGCGGCGTCGCCGAGCACGAAGATGGCGTCGTCATGCCGGGAGCGCATGCTGGTCGCCGCCACCGGACAGTAGCCGGTGTCGTCGGCCAGCCCCGCCTCGACGGCGACGCGGCCCGCCGTCTGGCGGGGAATCACGTTCACCAGGTCGGCGCCGCGGTAGGTCTCGAAGCCGGTTTCCACGGTCATGGTCTCCGGTTCCACCCGGCTGACCCCGGCGTGGATCATCGGCGGCAGCCACTCGATCATGCCGGGGTAGTGGGCCTCCCAGCCCTGTTGAAACAGCGGCTGCTTGGAGAAGTTGCGTTTCGGGTCGAGGATCACGATGCGCGCGTTGCGGCGGCCGCTGGCGGTGAGGGCGTGGGCCATCATGGACACGCGCTCGTAGGGCCCGGGCGGGCAGCGGTAGGGGTCGGGCGGCGCGATCATGACGATCAGACCGCCGTCGGGCACGGCGTCGAGCTGGCGTTTCAGCAGCACCGATTGGGGACCCGCCTTCCAGGCGTGGGGCATCACGTCGGCCGCCTCCCGGGACCAGCCGGGCACCGAGTCGTAGTCCAGCGCGATGCCCGGCGACAGCACCAGCCGGTCGTAGGGCACGTCAGCGCCGTCGGCGAGGCGCACCCGGCGCCGTTCCCGGTCCACCGCCGTCGCGGCCTGATGAACGACCCGCACGCCGGCCAGGCCGGCCACCTGCCGGTAGCCGTGCTGGAGCACCTCCAGGCTGCGGAAGCCGCCGTAGTACAGGTTCGAGTAGAAGCAGGTGGTGTAGGTGGTGGACGGCTCGATCAGCGTCACGTCGACACGCCGCCGGTCGTCGCCGCTGAGCGCGCGCAGCACCGACAGCCCGCCGACGCCACCGCCGACGATCACCACCCGGGGCCGGGCCCGGGCGATGGCCGGAGCGCCGGCAGCCAGCACCGCCGCCCCGGCGGACATCCGCACGAATCCTCTTCTGCTCGGCATGTTCGGCCTCCTGCTGCTCGCGCTTCGGGACTGTACCGCAGGCGGGCGGCCCTGACAGGGTAGAATCCGCTGATCGCGACCGCAGGAGCCTGTCATGCATCTCTACCACTGCCCGGATTCCCGATCCCTGCGACCGCTCTGGGCCATCGAGGAGATGGGGCTCGACTGCGAGCTCACCGTGCTGCGCTTTCCGCCCCGGGCCCATCATCCGGAGTACCTGGAGATCAATCCGCTCGGCACCGTGCCGACCCTGGTGGACGGCGACACGGTGCTCACCGAGTCGGCGGCCATGTGCCAGTACCTCGCCGACGTGCACGGCCCCACGCCGCTGGCGGTGGAGAAGCACGAGCCCGGCTACGGCGCCTACCTCAACTGGCTGCACCGCAGCGACGCCACCCTGACGTTTCCCCAGACCCTGGTGCTGCGCTACACGCGCCTCGAGGCGCCGGAGCGGCGGGTGGCCCAGGTGGTGGAAGACTATTCCATCTGGTACCTGTCCCGGCTGAAGAGCGTGGAGGCCGCCCTGGAGGACCGGGAGTTCCTGGTGGCCGACCGCTTCACCATGGCGGACGTGGCCGTGGCCTACGCGCTGTTCCTCGGCACCACCCTCGGCCTCGACGCCCGCTACAAGCCGAACTGCCGCCGCTATCTGGAGCAGATGACCAGCCGGCCGGCCTTCCAGCGCGCCCGGGCGCGCGGCTAACGGCCCACCAGGCGTTCAGCGCCGGACGGCCGGCGTCTCCACCGGCACGCCGGCGGCCCGGTGGGCGAGGTAGAGCTCCAGGGCGAGATACTCCGGTGAGCCGTAGTCGAAGCGCACCGCCCGCACGCCCAGGGAGCAGGCCCGCAGCCGCCGGTGCAGGGAGCCCAGGCTCTGCCACTCCAGCCGGTACACGGGATAGCCGTTGCCGAGCCCGTAGGAGATCGTGTCGCCCCGCAGCCGGTCGCCGGCATGGTCGTCGTGGCACTGGCTGCACGACAGGTTGAGCTGCCCCTGGCGCTGGTGGAACAGGCGTTCCCCTTCGCGGTATTGGGCGGCGGCGGGCCCGTCGATGCGCACCTGCATCGGCAGGCCCAGGGACTGGCGCGCCACGAACGCGGTCAGCGACAGCAGCGGCTCGGACTCGTAGGCGAGCGCATCGGCCTGCTGATGCTCGGTGCGGCAGCGGTTGATCCGGCCTTCCAGATTCAGCAGCGTTCCGGCGCCTTCGTGCCAGGCCGGGTAGCGGGTGGCGACGCCGCGCATGCCGTCCGCCGCGTCGCCGTGGCAGTCGGCGCAGGATCGATCCCGCTCCCCCGCCGGCTGGTTCCACAGATCCCGGCCGGCATCGACCCAGAGCATGCCCGGGTTCATGGCCGGGTCCTGCTGGCGGGCGCGCAGGGCGTCGCTGAGGAAGTCGCTGCCCGACGCCAGTGGCTCGCCGGCGCCGGCCTGGAGCGACGCGGCGCACAGGGCGATGGCGATCAGGTGTCGCGCGGCCCGGTGCATCACGCCGTCACCGTGAGCTCCCGGGTCACGGTGGTGACCTCGCCCCGGTCGTCCTCCCAGGTGAACACCACCGGGCCGGATTCGTCGGCGCGCAGGTAGAAGGCGAAGAAGGGATTGGCCGCCACGCCCTGGGTCAGGTCGATGGCGAACACCTCGTCGCCGCCGTAGGTCACCCGGAAGCGCTCGACGATGTGCCGTTCGATGGGCCGGCCCATGTCGTCCACCCGGTAGCCGGTCTCCATGGGGTGGCGCATCAGCGCCTTGACGTTGACGATCTCGCCGCGCCGGGCCTGCTCCGGCATGGATACCCGTGCTGCCGCCAGCGCCATGGCCTCAGCCTCCGTCGATGCAGGCGGCGAGGGTGACCACCACGTCCCGCCGGTCCCGCCAGAACGAACCGTCGCTCAGCTCCGCCAGGGCGGTCACCTGCTGGGAGGCGGCGAGGCGGATGTTGGTGGACACCTGGGCGATGCCGGAGCGCGGCGTCAGCCGGAAGCTCGCCAGCCGGGCGATGGGGTTCTTCTCGGACAGGATGTGGATCGCGCGGACGTGGTCCTCCGGCGTCATCGGGCTGTCCACGGCGACCGTGGTGTAGACCGACAGGCCGTTCTCGGCGATGGCGGGGATGGTCAGGGTCACGCGCCCGTCCCGCACCGGTTGGCCGCCGGTGAGCTCGGCGACGGCCCGGTCCCGCAGTTCCGTGGTGGCCGCCAGCCGGGGCGGCGCCAGCAGCAGGCCGCCGGCCGCCAGCAGCCGCGTCAGGGCGCCGCGCCGGTCGATCACGGCGCCTCCCCGGTCAGGGTGGTCAGGTAGGCCACCACGTCCTCCAGCGCCTGGGCGTCCAGGGCCGGCCGGCCCCGGTATTCGGGCGTCACGTTGGTCAGCCCCTCGACCCGGTAGTACGGCGGCATCAGGGTCGCCGGGTTGAGCCGGCTCTGGTCGATCAGCCGCAGACGGATCTGGCCGGCGCTCAGACGGTCACCGACGCCGGCCATGGGCGGGCCGATCTCCCCCTGGAAGGGTTGTTCCGGAATCGGGAACTGATGGCAGATCAGGCAGTTGCCGCTGCGCCGGTCGACGACGATGGCGAGCCCCCGGTCGGGGTCGCCGGCGCAGCCGCCGAGGGGTTCGGGGACCGCGTCGCCGCGCACCTCGAAGGCTGCCAGCGGACTGCCGTCCGCCGAGGCATGGTCGCAGTCGGGCGCCTGGGCGGCGACGGTGGGCCCGGTCGTCAGAACGAGCGTCACGATCGCCGCCCGCCGGATCACGCCGCGCTCAGGTCGTGATGCTTGAGCGGGAACGAGCGGATGCGCTTGCCGGTAGCGGCGAACAGGGCGTTCAGCACCGCCGGCGCGGCCACCGCGATGGTGGGCTCGCCGACCCCGCCCCAGAACCCGCCGGAAGGCATCACGATCGTCTCCACCTCCGGCATGTCGCGTATGAACATCACCGGATAGTTGTGGAAGTTGGTCTGCTGAACGCGGCCGTCCTTCACCGTGCACTCGCCGTACAGCATCGCCGACAGGCCATAGACGAAGGAGCCCTCCACCTGGGCCTCGATCTGCTGGGGGTTCACCGCGGTGCCGCAGTCGGTGGCGGCGACGATGCGGTGCATGACGAGCTGGCCGTCCTTCACCGACACCTCGGCGCAGGCGGCGATGTGGCTGCCGAAGGCCGTGCACTGGGCGAGGCCCCGGAACACGCCGTCCGGCGCCGGCTCGCCCCAGCCCGCCTTCTCGGCGACTGCCTTCAGCACCGCCGCGTTCTTCGGATGCTGCTTCATGTGGGCCAGGCGGAACTCCAGCGGATCACGGCCCGCCGCGTGGGCCAGCTCGTCGATGAAGCACTCCGTGTACAGGGTGTTCTGGTTGGCGTTCACACCCCGCCAGAAGCCCGGCGGCACGTGGGGGTTGCGCATGGCGTGGTCGACCAGCAGGTTCTCGAAGTCGTAGGCGAAGGCGTGGTCGCCGTCCGGCGCGTAGCACTGGAACGCCACCGGATCGGGGCCGCCGCCGAGACGCTCGGGCATCATGCCGGCGAGAATCGACTGGCCGGCGATCCGTACCCGGAACGCGGTGACGTTGCCGTCGTCGTCGAGACCGGCGGTCAGCCGGGCCTGGGTGACCGGGTGGTATTGACCGTGGGTCATGTCCTCTTCCCGGGTCCACATCAGCTTCACCGGCGTGCCGGGCATCTGCTTGGCGATCAGCACGGCCTGGCGCACGAAGTCGTGGATCGCGCCGCGCCGGCCGAAGCCGCCGCCCAGCAGCAGCTTGTACACCTGACACTGGGTCGGCGGCAGCCCCGAGGCCTCCGCCGCCGTGGCC
>MDTG01006300.1_pt1 | contig 17498 bp, 21 predicted proteins | sample 811421 | NCBI WGS metagenome assembly MDTG01 (sample SAMN05326645, study PRJNA326480) | marine metagenome | isolation source: seawater | place: Pacific Ocean: South East | collected 2011
CGGTGATGGCGTCGGCTGTGACTGGGGTTGCAATGTCCATCTAATATTACCGCCACTGTCTGTGCTGTATATATATGTTGCAATTATTTCGTTATTATTTCTTCTTCTTATTGTTAATGTTTGTGGAACATTTGATTGAGAATTAGTTATATTAACTATAACTTCATTATGATTATCAGTTCCGTGAGCATTAAAGCACAATACTAACTGGTCAAAGTCATATGTTTCTCTATATCCTCTTCTTGCTCCCATAGGACCGCTAGAAGCTCTTAATACGGGAGGTGCCCCGGTTAATGAATTAGGTCTAAAATAACCCTCACCTTGACTATTTAAAAAATTATGACTAGAGTTGTTCCAGTAATAAATACCAGGTCTAGGTCTTTCTCCCAGATAACCGGGGGCCTGTTGAGGTTCAACAATAACTGCTAAATTTCTGGATGGATTACTAGGGTCGGGTGCTCTACCTACATTTACGAAATGTCCCATCCCTTGCCCGGGTCCTAATTGAGCTAGTGTTTGTTCTGGGTTTTGGCTATTATTTAAAGCAAGTTGTTGTTCACGAGTAAAAAAAGTTATAAAAACAGGACTAATATATCCTACTGGTATGTTTCCAGTGCCATTACTAGGTTCATTTCTATTCCCATTAATTATCCAATGTGCTATTTCATCCGGAGTAATACGTCTATTAGGAGGTGTTTGTGGGTGGCCAGGCGAATTTCCTGGTGCAAATGCTTCACCTGTTCCAGCAATAACATTTCTTCTCCATACAGCTATAATTCTTCCTCTAGGGGTGAGATCTGTAATACCCATGTTGAGTAATGACTGATTAATCGCTCTTTCGTAATTATCTCTAGAAATTCCGATTTCCCTCCAATTTGGCGCAGCCTGATTATTAAATATTTGTTCAACACTAGTTTCTAATCCGGGAATGCCTAAAGCTTGCACTGTACATAGTGAACAATCAGCATTACCTTGTCTATTTATTCTACATGTACCACCCGGTAAACATTGTTCTAAAGGAAATAATCCTCCCTTCATTATTTTATTTTTTCTTGATTTTTTTCTTGATGTTTTTTGAAACTTTCTTTTTTTTATTGTTTTATTTTTTTTGTTTACTTTTGTAATTATACCCATATATATATTTATAATATATATATATATATTACCCTCAACTAAATAATAAAAATAAATTGGTATGTATATATAATGTCAAATAGCTATTTTATTAAATTACAAGAAGAACCAGAAGAAGAGCAAAAAAATGAAGACATTAATCAAAAAAATATTATAGAAAATATTAAAATAGTTGCACAGAAAGAAGAAGGAGAAGAAGGAGAAGAAATTTTACATGAATGTTTATTTTGTTTTGAAAAAGTAAATACAAATAAATCTTTTATAGGATGTGATACTTGTGGGAAAAAATGTCATGATAATTGTTACTTTGATTGGTTTAAACGCAAAAAATCTGGCGTTTGTATTTCTTGTCAACAACCTACATTAGTTTATTCAAAAATACAAACTACTGTTATGTCACAATGTCTTTATAAATTATTTGGTAAAAAACAAACATTTTATAAAAAATTTTATAAAATATTATAATTAAAACACAAAATAAATCTATAATAGTATTTACATTCTTGTAAATATTATTTAGGAATAAAAAAATTAGTAGTAAGAAAAATTAGTAATAAGGAAATCTTAGTGATCTGCTCCAATTTATGATAGATGCATCTGTGCGCGTTCCCTTTCTTCCTGCTGGCGGCAGTGAAACATATATATGTGTTTCTGGGGTGGTTTGTTTTGTTGTTGTTGTTTGACACGATTGTGTTTTTTTTTCCATAAATGTTAGAGTTATATTTTTTGTTTCTTGTTGGTTTTGTTGTGGTTTGGTAAACCTTTTTGAAAATGTATTTTTTTCATTATCTCTAGGATTTTCTTTATATTTTACGTTATTTTTTTCTAAAATAATTGCTGTATGGGTTTTTTCTACCAAATTTTTCAAATCTTCATAAATATCATCTATTTTTACATTCATCTTTATTAAATTTAAATAATATATTTCTAATTTCTTTACTAGTTCCTTTAATAAAGAAGTCTCTTTTAAATTTTTTCTCTCCATTTTTTGATTTTGACTTGTTAGGTAATATATTATAAATATCTTCAATGCTTAAGTACATGGAAGTATTTTCAAAAACAAAATGAGCAAATACTAAACCTATGGAAAATACCAGTGCTACTTCAGGTTTCATCTGATATTTTGATTGAACAATTTTTCCTATATTAATAATCATGATAAGTTCTTGTGGGTGTAAACACATTACTAATTGTTCTTCTTTTTTATCAATCATTTTTGTTTGTTTACCCCAATTAATTTCACCTTTTAGTTCTTTTTTTAAATTATTAAGTACAATATCTACTGTTCGTTTGTTTTTACATTTAAATACAAGTTTTAGAGCATCCTTGAATATTTTTATATCATAAAATGATGAGTTTGAGTAATCTTTATTTTTATCTTTTTTAATTGCGAGTTTTACTTCACTCTCATCTAGTAATTTCATGTGTTTATATATATACATATATAATCGGTTTTATTTATTATCAATTTTAATAAAGTAATTGATAATAAAAAAAATTTTAAGTAAATCTTAAGATTTAAATAGTGTTAATTTGTATTAACTCCAATTAAAGTCCCAAACTCTCCTGATATACCTTCATTGCCTTCTCCTGCTCAACCTTGCTCTTAGCAGCCTTTGTGTTAAAAGGTTTCTTATCCTTATCAGAAAGTGCCTTCCACTTCTTTCCTAGTGCCTTAGCAATCTCTCCAATATTAATCTTTCCCTTCTCCTGCTTTTGAGCCTTCATTAGAGCAGGACGATGAGCGTCACAATAAAACATAAATGCTGTCTTAGCCTTCTTAGGCTTATTAGGATCCTTCATCTTCTTTACCTTAGGGCGAGGACCCAAAATCTTCTCAACAACATCATTCATATTATCGGTCTGTCCCAACTCCATACAGACACGCTTTACAACAGAGGCATGAGAATCATACCAAAGAGAGTTAAGTTCGTTCGTGTTATTAAAATACACAGTAGCAGCCATCGTCAATTATACTATACTTTCTTAGAGTTCTTCTTAAATCAATTTTCATATAAACCATTTAATCACTTTTATTAATAAAGTTATTAATAAAATAACAAATAATTAAAAAGAATTTTTCAAAAAATAACAAAACAAAACAAAAAATAAAATGTAATTTGGTTAAAACATTGAGCAAACTCCTATACACAAACTTATTAATAAATATACAATATTAATAGATAAAGCACTGGTAAATGTCATTTGTGGAGTTGTTTTTGTTAAAAATAAATAAAATTCTTGTAATTGGTAAAAGTTGATACCTTCAATACAAATACCCATTAAAATTCCATGCATAATTAGTTCTGTGGGATTTTTCCAAAGAGTAAACCACATAGAGAGAACTCCGCTAAAAATTGCATGATGCACATGATAATGAATACCTTCTGCACCTCCATGTATAAGTAAATAAAGTATAAAAAAATATCCTCCTGAAACTAAAACTAAATTTAAAATATTTCTTCGAAACTGACTTTTATTATGTGTAAGATCACAATACTCTTTTATAGCAATTCCAAAAATAGTAAGTAAAACGATACTTAGCATTATTGCTTCTGGAGGATTTAAATGTTTCCAAAAATCGCCGCTAATTGCGAAATGTTTAAACATTGGTAATTCACCACAAAGAGCAAAAATAATTGCACCTAAGTGTGACATTATAAAATAAAGTAATGTATTACTTGTTTTAGATGTATTTACTCTACTAATAAGTTGTTGATTTGTTAATACGTAAGTAATGAGCCATGTAAAAAGTAAGTCATACGCAAAACTAACTGCTGTATTATTTGAATGACTAGACGAACTTATAAGAGAAGATGATTGTAAGGTTTCGCTTGTTAAGTAAACGCTTGTATAAATAAACATGAAGGAAAAGAAAAGAGCCTTTGAAGTAGGAATATGCCTGTTAAAATGTAAAAAATTATAATAACAAAAGTTACATTTCTTTTTTCTATCAGGAATTGTAATTCTATTTGGTCTTTTACGTCTATAAACAGGTTCGGGTGTACTAGGACTGTAATCAAGTAGGTTAGAATTAACTAAGTTGGCATTCATTTAGTAAAATAATGTAGATTTTTTTAAGTGATTTCAATAAGTGCTTTTTTTTAGTTCTTTTTATTTAGTTCATTTTTTTTGTTCTTGTTTTGTTATTTTTTTTGAAAAGTTATTTTTGTTTTGTTATTTTTTTTGAAAAGTTATTTTTGATTAATTTGTTTTAAAATAAAATCATTTTAAAGTATTTAATTAATATATATTAGATGGATTTTGATTCAAGCAATTATAGTACAGACGAATTATTAAATATTTTAGAAATCAATAAAAGTGGTGATTATAGTTTAGACAATATTTTTAAGTTAACCAAAAATTCCATGGATACAACAAGACTTAGCGATGACATGGATAATAAAGAGGCTATTTTGGATTTTTTAATTACATCCTTTAAAAAATTGTGTCAACATTTTCAATATGATACTCCTGAATATATGAATATGGAATTAGATAGATTAAAAGTAAAACTTTTAACAAATAGTAATTCAATGAATACTGTTTTAAGAAATGATCCCAGTAATTTTGTTATCAATCAAAATATATCTGCTAGTGGATTATATGGATTGAATGATGGAAAGTCTGTTTCTCAGGGTCGTCGAGTTGGTGTAGATAGAAGAGATGGTAGAAGTGTTGGGAAAAAAAAGTTTAAAAAAATTAATCCTATACGGAGAGAAATTTATAATTCAGTATTAACCATTAACACAAAATATAGAAATAATTATTATGGTTCTAAGTCTACAGATTTTTTATTTACAATTCCTAATTCTGTTAAAAATGTAACTGCTTTAAAAATTAGTAATGCCGAGTTGCAAAATACTTACTATACAGTTTCTAATTATTTAAAAACAAATATATTTTATGTACATTTAACTAATGTTAGCTCTGCTTCAACTATTCAAACAGGAATGTATAAAATAGAAATACCTGAAGGTAATTATACATCGCAGCAGGCTATTGAAACTATTAATGGTGTTGGAAGTTTTGGTTTACAAAGAGCAAAATTATACTCTGACTTAACATTGCCTCCTGTTGATCTTAGTGGTATAATTTCTTCTTCCTATAACGCTCAAACAAAAAAAATAGTTTTTTCTAGACTGGATCCTGATTTTACATTTGATTTGGATTTTGAATTACATGGTATTCCAGAACGAGATATAGCCGAAAATTTGGGATGGCTTTTAGGATTTCATAAACCTTACTATAGTTTTGATAGCAAGGTAATAGAAGGTAAACAATTTGAGGCTATGTATAAACAGGTAGAGTTAGATACATTAAATGGCATTTCAATTACTACAGAGGGTTTTCAACCAGAATCACCTGCTGACTTTACGGGTACTAAATTCTTTTTAATTGAAGTGAACGATTTTAATAATAATAGTATTCAATCATTTTATTACCCTTCTACATTTAATTCTTTGAAGTTAAAAGATTTATTGGGTAAGATACCTAATAATGTTTTGGCTACAATTTTGTTTGAAGATAGTTTTGGACCCACTAATCCAACTCGTTATTATCAGGGTCCTGTTAATATAGAAAAATTACATATCCGCTTATTGGATGAACATGGTGTTGTTGTTGATTTAAATAATGTAGATTATACCCTTACATTTGAATTAGAAGTATTAAATGTGCATTATGAAATGCTTGATAATTAAATGTTTTGTAATTAAACATTAATATAATATTATTTTTATGATTAAATAATATTATTTTGTTGGGATTTTGTTGGGATTTTGTTGGGATTTTGTTGGGATTTTGTTGGGATTTTGTTGGGATTTTGTTGGAATTTTTTGGAATTTTTTTGGGTTTAATTATTTAGCAACAACTTTTGCTCCATTTTCTTGAGAAATATGATGAATTTGAAGTTGATGCTGCAGGTGTAGGTTGATTTAAAGATGAAGTTTGTATTTTATAATCATCATAGTCAGAGCAACTGCAATTTGTATCTGTATTTTGTACACTATATTTTAATTTATGTCCTACTACTGATGTTGATGTTGATGTTGATGTTGATGATGAACATGAAGATGAGCATGAAGATGAGGATGACGAGCATGATGTTGTTCTGTAAACATCATCTTTAAAATAATTCACTAAATTGTTTTTATTAACTGTATTAAAATTAGGATATTGAATAGGGTCTATTGTATCTGTCGTTCTATATTGATACTTTTTAATTTTAGACATCACAGGTATATATTTTGTATGATTTTGTGTAGAATTTATTTTTATATTAGGTTGTGCTCTATCTTGACTACAACATGTATTTTTATTTATTGGTACTGGATAATTAAAATTATTTTTTGTCATGTTTGGAAGCATATTTGCCATTGGAGTATTACAATTATTTGCATCATAAAGAGGTGCTCTATTACATGAACTCTTTGCTAATGTGGTTTTCAAGTTAACATTAATTTTTGTTTTTAAACCATCATCTAGTGATGTGGCTTTTTCTTTTGATAAATCACAACATGGCTCTAAATCATAGAACCCATGCGTTGCTTTTAATAGATTTTCGTGATTATTTGTAGAAGTTAAACGATTATTGGTAAATGTTAAAATATTTGTTTGAACACTTGTACTAGATTGTAAATTTTTGTTTGCAGTTTCAATAATTGTTATATTTTCTAATTTCTTAGTTCTTTCGCGGGCGTCGCCTTTTATAGTATTTGTTTTTCTATTCGACATATATTATATTATATTATTAATATTAACTAAAATAAAAATAAAATAAATTTAAAACACTAAATAGTGTTTTTTTGCAAATTATTTTATATTTATTTCTATTTTCTATTTGATAACATTTATATTTATTTATAATATATATATGGCAGTTAATTTTGCTACGAGTACAACAGTTGATACCGCAGATTTTACGCGTTCATCACACCGCACTGTTCTTTTATTTGATCAATCTCCTAATGTTGGAACAGGAGGATTTGACTCTAGAAGTTTTCCTATAACAAAAGAGAATTTCAAAAAATTATTTTATAAAAATAATTATGATTTTAATTTTTGTTTAAATTCTGACCTTGAAAATATATTAGGGAGCAAAACTAAATTATCTAGTTGGGCTAAATCTACAGGTGAAGGGGTGGCTTTAACACAAACAACATATAACACTGTTACTGATATTGTTAATACGTGGGCAACTGAAACAACTACAAATATTTCTGACTGGTCTAGTTCATTATATATTAATATTTTAAGTGATTTATTGAAAGTAGATGACTGGACAAATTTATCTTATTCAAACACATTGACATTACAAGAAATTTTAACTTTGTTTAATCAATCAGATTTACAAACAGGTAATAGATTAACTTTATCTATTGATGTAGATAATGAAAATACTTCTACTCTTCCGGTTGAAATAATATTAAATTTTGTCATTGCTTAGAAATTATTTAGCAATAAGTATTATATGAGTTGTCAAAATTCACATAATGCAAAATTTACATTTGTGCATGTTAATACAAAATTTAGATCTAATTATTACAATACTAGTAGTACAGATTTCAATTATCAATTTCCAAATAGTTATTCAAATGTTACTTCACTAAAATTAGATAGTATTTGTATTCCTAATACATGGTATCTTTTTTCATCTAAAAAAAAGAATAATGTTTTTTTTATTGAAACAAATGATAGTTGTCATGGTATTGAATTACATCAAATTATAATTCCCGATGGCAATTATAGTGTTGAGCAGGTAGAAGTATTTTTAAATAAAACTTATTTTTATTTGTCGGGAAATAACAATGCATTAAGTAATATTAAGTTTTCTATTCATGAAAATAGTTTAAAATCTATTTTTTCAGTTGTTAGTGGAACATCTAGCAGTTTTACATTTAATTTAAAATTTGCACACAATGAAATAAAAAATATTTGTTTTAGTGCTGGTTGGATTTTAGGATTTAGATATGGCGAGTATTCTGATATTACTAGTTATGTAATGTCTGAAGGTCTTTATGATGGGGGTGGTGATAGATATATATATTTTTGTTTAGATGACTTTAATCATTCATCTTTAAATCCTCATGAGGTTTGTTTTGAAAAATATAGCATTAATGAAAGTGTTTTAGCAAAAATATATTTAAAAGATGGTAAATTTGCAATAAATATTGATGATGTTTCAACTGGTAATAATATTGTTAAAACAAGACGTTTTGCCGGACCTATCGATTTAGGTAAAATTAAAGTTAAACTTTTAGATCAATATGGTGATGTTATTGATTTAAATAATATGGATTTTTCTTTTTCATTACAACTTTGCATCGCTAATTAGATGATTTATAATCTACATAATTTATAAATCATGTTATCAGGTAGAAACAAATTTGGATTAAATCTTAGAGGAGATAATCAATGTTACGGATTGTCTTTAAGAGGACTAGAAAGTAACGCATATTACTCTAAAACAACAATGGGAGAAGTTGTTTTATCAAAAGAATATTTAGATTTTAAGTTGCAGGTTATTAAAAATTATATAGAACCTCTTATGAATAAACAGTATGAGTATCTTAAATATAATTATCATATGATAGATACTACTCTGGAGCGTATCAAAAAATATGGAAATGAACAAAATAAAAGTGATATTGAACTTTTTACTAAGATTTTAAAAATTATTAGAAATACTATAGATATTCATGTTAGTTTTACTGAAACTGAAAAGAAACTTTATGGTATTAAAGGTGTTACTCAATTAATGGTAAGGACATCACGTATTGTACTTAGTGCAAAATATGAAGTTTATAATAATTTATTTGGTGTACCTGAAATAAATGATGGTGTTTCTAATTATGATGATGCTTTAATAGATCGTATAGATGAACTTTTATCAACTCTTTCGGATCCTACCTTTGCTAATATTCGTTATGAGATGCGTGATAAGGTTAGTTTATTTTTACCAGAACAACAAGCCGAATTATAAAAATTGAATTCTCTTTGACGTTATTAATAGTTAATTATTTGTTGATATGCCTAGGAATTTTAAGATGTTTGATCATATTGTAGACCCAGAAACTAGGTCTAAGAGTTGGAGTTTTATGAATAGCAGACCTTTAGAAACATTTCTAATTATTTCTGTTTTGTATATGTTTACAGGATTGTTTAGTTATAGGTCATTGTTCCAGTGCTATTTGGCATTGATTTGTTTTAGTTTTATTCAACAATATAAAGATTATTTAAAAGATAAGTGTTTTGATGTTGTTTATAAAAATATTATGCAAATTATGATTAATGAACGCAATAAGATTGTTATGTCACCTTTTATGAGGACGCCTGATATTGATGATGGTAATGCGTCGGAAGAGGAAGAGCATGTGTCGGAAGAGCGTGTGTCGGAAGAGCATGTGTCGGAAGACGAGCATGAAAATGCTCTTGTTGATGTTCAAAAACATATGGATATATTGGTTAGACAGGCAACTATGGGAAATTTGTTTGAAGATGAGAAGGATAGTTCAGATATTACTGAAAATACTGAAAATACTGAAAATACTGAAAATACTGAAAATACATCTGTTAGTGATAATATGTCAGAGGGTGCCAGTAAGGTTGAAGAGGATGTGGATACGGAAGTATCTTCTTATCTTGAACTAAGGAAGAGACAAGTTCCTCGAGGTAAAGTTAATTAAATAATTATAAATATTATTATTTGTATAAACCACCATAATAAAAGTAGTAAAAATATTTTATTGTTTGTTATTTTGAAATCAGAAAGTTTTATATTAAAATTATTTTTTTTTACTAGATTATAGAATTTAATACTACATATAAAAAATATTATTACTAATCCTATATTTAAATATTCATGTATTGTTTTTGAGTTTAAATTTAGGTTAAAGTATTCTAAAATATGATATGGACCTTTCCAATTTTTATCATTAAACAAATGTCTCTCCAATCTTAAATGAAAACATCCATTAAAAAATAAATGAAATAAATATCCAAATATAAAAACTAGTAAAATTCCTGTATTAAATGGTAACATAAAAAGTAGTATTGTGAAAATAAGGTGTGGTAAATAATGTGCAAAGATGGTTATAAACCATCCTGCTTGTTGTTTTGTTGGAAATATTTTTAATAACATATTTGTTATATTATTTATTTTATTTTTGGTCAAATCAATTCTCCATTGTTTATCTATCATATAATATATCTTTTTAAAATTAAAAAAATATATTATCATAAAAATTGAAGTTTTTTTTATTTGTACTATTCTATATTATTTAGTATTATTGTTATCAATGATGAACATTGATCAAATTAAACAAGAACTTAACGTAAAAGGATTTTGTATTGTGCCCGGGGTCTTGACTACTGAAGAAGTTGAAAAGTGTATTGGTTGGTTTCGCGAATGGCAAAAAACTATTCCAGATCATGATTATCAACATGCTAAGTTGAGCCCTCACGGTATTTATAAATTTCATGAAGCAGGTCATCAAAGACATTCATGGTATATAAGAACTCGGCCTAAGGTTAGGGAAGTTTTTGAAGGTTTGTGGGAAACTAAGGATTTAGTGGTATCATTTGATGGTAGTTGTTATATACCTAAATCTTTGAAAAAAAAAGATAATATTTGGACACATACTGACCAAGGGCCAGGTAAAAAAGGAAGACAATGTATTCAGGGTTATGTTGCATTAACTACAAATAAAGAAAGAACTTTTGTTTGTTATGAAGGTTCACACCATATTCATGAAAAATATTTTGCCGATCGTGGAATGAAAAAGGGTGGTGATTGGCAATTAATTGAGCATCCTGTTTTGGATGCCATGCAGGATTATAAAAGAATTAATCATGTTGCGGCTGGTTCTTTGGTACTTTGGGATAGTAGAGTATTTCATCAAAATCAATATGGTAAACCCGGAAGTGAAGAGCGGATTGTACAATATGTTTGTTATTTGCCAAAAAATCATTTAAAAAATACACTAGGTATGCGGAAAAAAAGAAATAAATATTTTGAGGAACGTAGAACTACTAGTCATTGGCCGTGCCCTATAAAAGTTAATGGAAAACAAGGAAGAACTTTTGGAAATGAAAGATTGAGAATAGATTATAATGCACTGCGTGCACCTATGTTGGATGATATGATGGATGAAATTAAGAGGTTGCTTTAAATTATAATATGTTATTAAAAAAATGATTATTAATAATATAATGAGTAAAAAATTAGTTTCATTGACATGTTCTGCTTTAAAACAATTAAAACAAATAAAAAAAGAAAATAATTGTAAAGGTATTTTATTTAGTGTTAAAAGCGGTGGATGTAATGGGTTTGAATATAAATTTGAACCTATTAATACATTTTTTAATGAAAATAATATAGTTATTGAAGATGGTTTAAAACTAGAGGTGTGTGATAAAAGTCTTTTTTATTTATTGGGAACTAAAGTAGACTGGGATGAAGATATAATGGGTCGTCGTTTTATTTTTGAAAATCCTATGGCTCAGGCATCATGTGGTTGTGGAACTTCTTTTTCTATAAAAAATGATTATTAACTTTAATTTTTTTATTTATAATATATAAATAATGACAAAGGTTCCCATTAAATATGTTCCAAAAAGATTGTCGCGGAGAGATAAAAAAAAACAAAAAAAAATGTTAAAAAAATCTAGAAAACTTTACAAGAAAAAAAAATATTATACGCGTAAAAAGGTAAAAAGTTTTAAATCAAAAGTCTCTCCACACATAAAAAAAAGTTTAAGAATATATAAATTAAAAAAGTTTAGTGTAAATAATGAATTGGCAAAAAAAACTGGGTGTAGTTTAACTGGATTACGTAAAATTGTAAAGAAAGGACAAGGCGCTTATTATTCGTCAGGAAGTAGACCTAACCAAACAGGTCACTCATGGGGCTATGCCAGATTGGCTAGTGCTGTTAGTGGTGGAAAAGCAGCCGCAGTTGATTTTAATATTTTAGAAAAATATTGTAAGAAAGGTTCTAGGGCTTTGCGTTTGGCTAAGCGTAGCAGAAAAAAGCATGGATATGGTACACGAAAAGTTAGAAAAGTAAAGATATAAAATTGAAGAAAAACATATAGATTATTGTTATGTATATTAAATATAACAATAATGAGTGCTATTAGTTTAAGTAGCAAGGATGTTGTGAGTGAGTGTCAGGGAGAGGGTCTTAAGGAAGCAAATAAATTTAGTGAACAGCGACCAGTTCAACTAGGTTTATGTTGTTTAAATACAGAGTTACGTGGAAGAACTATTCCTGTATTTGCATCTAGGAAAATGATTATTAGAACTATTAAACAAAAAGGTATTGATGCATTAAAATCAAAAATCCTACAAAATCTTAAAGATATTTTGGTTATGATTATGTGGAATGAAATGCATGGAATAAGGGTCTTTAGGTTAAGTAGTGAAATGTTTCCACATAAAAGTAATCCTAGAGTAGAAGATTATACTTTTGACTTTGCAAAAGATTTATTGGAAAAAATAGGTAAGTTGGCAAGATATTTTGGTCATAGATTGACATTTCATCCGGGACAATATAATGTTGTTGGTGCTATAAACGAAAAAGCATTTAAACAAACCATTTGTGATTTATCTTATCATGCAACTGTATTGGATTTGATGGGCATGGGTTATAATTCTGTTATGGTAGTTCATGGTGGCGGAGTTTATGGAGATAAAGAAGCCACTAAGAAACGTTGGTGTAAGCAATATAGGATGTTGCCTGATAATGTTAAAAGACGTTTAGTATTAGAGAATTGTGAGAGATGTTTTAGTATTGTTGATTGTTTAGATGTTTCCCGTGAAATTGGTATTCCAGTTGTCTTTGATACACATCATTTTGAATGTTATAAATTGTTGCATTTAGATGAGGAATTTTTACCGGCTGAAGAATACATACCAGATATATTGAAAAGTTGGACTGACCGTGGAATAAAACCAAAGTTTCATGTTAGCGAACAAGGTAGCGGGAGATGTGGACATCATTCAGATTATATTGAAGTTATTCCTAATTATTTAATGGAAATTCCAGAAAAATATGGAATTAATATTGATATTATGATTGAAGCCAAAATGAAAGAAAAGGCTATCTTTAAACTTTATTCAAAGTATCCTATATTAAATTGCAAAGTTAATGTGTAAACACTGTATATAAATTTTAAAATCTCAAGTATTACTATATTATTATTTATTATGGTAAAATCAAAAAGATATCGAAAATCAAAAAAATTTCGTAAATCAAAAAAAAATAAAATAACAAGAAAAAAAAAGATGAGTGGAATGAGTGGAATGAGTGGAATGAGGGGAATGAGTGGAATGAGGGGAATGAGTGGAATGAGGGGAATGAGTGGAATGAGGGGAATGAGTGGTGGGAAAAAGGGTTTTAAGGCAAAAAAGGTAGGAGGGAAATATTTTTTTAAAGATTATCCTGATTTTAGACCTAATTTAAGCCCACGTGAGATGTTTAAGTTGGGGAGTTTTGGCGGAACTTATTGGCGTCCTATTAAATCTGGCGTTGCTGGAAAAGAGTTAAAGAATGTTCATAAAAAATATCCAAAATCATGGTGGAAAGGTATTCCAGAAAGTCATTTAACTTTACCTTTTAATCAATATAATAAAAAATTAAATAAATATGGTGTTAAGGTTGGGACTACATTGAGTTTTTGGGAAAAAAAAGGCTGGATAAAAAAAGATAATCCATATGGTTGGGTTCATTGGTACTGTGATTTTTTCTTAGGTAAACGCACCGCAGATGATGACCGTCAGATAAAACGTTGGATGGGTTTGGCAAGTGAAAGAGGTCGATTTAGAAAATGGTTGGTTACACAGATATTAAAAAAGAATGGTAAATGGAATGATGATAGTATAAGTCCTAAGATTAGACAAACATTGCAACATTGGGCTTACAAGTTAACAAAGGCTGATTTTGATAAAGAAGTTAAAAGTAGAAAGAAGTAGAAAGGTAGATATTTGCGGTTTTAGACTGTTTCGTAAAATTCCTTGAATTTTTCTAGATTTTGGTTAATCTTTGGGTTTAGATGATCGATGTGTTCTTGATTAGCATTAATTAGTGCCATACTACGTTGTAGAAATTCCATTATCATAGCATTATAATAATAATAATATTTAGAATTAGGTTCTAGTGTGTTTTGGTCTCTTATCATTGTATTCATACAATCTCCTAGAGAGGGAATGGGGTTTTGATTTCTAAAATCATATGCTCTCTGACTGCATATTTGAAGAAATTTTTCTAGATGTTCATTATCAATCTCTGAGAGAATGTCTCCAATACCATCAATGAAGTTTTTAATTCTATTACAAGGAGTATCATCTGAACGTTCAAGATAACCAATGGAAGTTGCAGATGTTGGGCTCGTGGATGGGGAATTGGTCGCCATAGTAAGTGTTTGGGGTTAGTATATTGTGCTGTGTTGTTAATTATATTTATTCAATTTTCATGTAAATTGAATAAATATATATATAAATATACATTAGGTATAGTATATAAGACTAATCAAATGTATTACCTTCCAGAAGATGTTTGGGCTATTATTAAAGACTTTATGCTGGACTGGCAAAAAAGTTGGCACGAAAAGTTAAAGTTGAGTTTGGATTGTCGTTGGTTAAATATTTCTAATGGCGATACTTATGAAAAAGGGAGAATTTGGGCTAATAGAACAAAGGTAGGAGTTAAGGCTCAGTATCCTATAAAAATATTATGGGAAAATTATAATTTGAAAAATGGATTATATTATACTTATTTTAGAGTTCCATGGCAGCATAAATCTGAAATGCGGACGAGTTATAATTATTGTGAAACTGTTTGGAAATCTTCTGATTTTGAAGGAGGTTATTCTCTTTAATTAGTTAAGTATTTAAAAATTTAGTTTGTTTTATATATATTTAAATATGGATTGTGCAATTTGTCAAGAAAAACATAAATGTGTGTTAGAAATTATCCGCTGTGGGCATCATTTTTGCTCTAGTTGTTTATATCAGTGGTATTCAAAAAAACATACATGTGCTTTGTGTAGGGGTTTTTTTGATCTTAGGGGTGTTAGAGTAAAAACTATAGAAGGTATAAAAACTCGTAGTTTGAAAAAGTTGGTTGAAGAAGAAAATTTATTATTAGAGTTGGCTTTGTTGACGCATATTTTAAAAACCTATCATATTTATGGTAAAACTACGTCGTGTGAATTAATGGTAAAAAATATTTTAAATAAATGTTTAGATAATATTGATATATTTAAAAATTCCACTAATCCTCAAATAAAAACAGCGATTGATTATATGAAAAATTATGGAATTTATTATAGAGTTTATATTTATCAATACAAAAATAAATATTTGAGATTTTTCCGCGAGTTGGGTGTTTCTAATGAAAATGTTATAATAAGTAATCAAGGTGTTATTAGTATTTAAAAACATTTGTTTTTATTAATAGAATAATAAAAATGCTATTTAAGGTTTTTTTATTTTTAACAAATATTATTGGGGGATTTGCAACTACCAGTTGGTGTAGTGACTCTCCTAGACAGTTATGTAGAATGGGTTGTATGCCACCACAATGTAGCAGTAATCAGTGTGCATATAGAGATGGGACATGTTGTAGTTACACTTGTAAAAGTAATGTTCCGGAATGTAGTTGTGCATTAGGTTATAGGAATGGTGCAAAAAGTAGTGATAATGAGTTATGTATGGGTCCATCTGAAAGAGGAAGAAGACCATGTTATCCACGTCCATGTAATGCTGATTGGACCGCATGTGCTACTGAAGTTACAACAACTACAACTACTCCTGCTCCACAAACCACACCTAGTCCTCAGGCAGATGTTGAATGTGATCGGTGGATTAATAAAACTAGGTGGATTAATAAAACTAGATTTATTGATAAAATTCGATGGGAAGATAAGATAAATTGGACGCAAAAAATTAATTGGACGCAAAAAATTAATTGGACGCAAAAAATTAAATGGACACAAAAAATTAAATGGACACAAAAAATTAAATGGACACAAAATATCAGATGGATTAATAAAACCAGGTGGATTGATCGCGATAGATGGATTAATAAAACTAGGTGGGAAGACAAGGTTAATTGGACACAAAAAATTAATTGGACACAAAAAATTAATTGGACACAAAAAATTAATTGGACTGATAGTGAGAGGTGGATTGATCGTGAGAGGTGGATTAATAAAACGAATTATGTTAATGTTACTGTTAAAAATATAAAAAATGTTACTGTTGTAAGTATTAAAAATATAACGAAACAAAATGTTGAAAATGTTACTTTAACGATTATTAGATATCAAAATAAAACATATGAATGTTTAAATCAAACATTGGAGGATTTAAACAAAACGAATAGTAGTATTTTTAATAGGTTAAATTATACTAATTATAGAGATTTTGATTTTGATTTTAATTCATATAATAGAACTAATAACATTAGTTTGAAATTAATGGATCATGGTGGAGATGCAGATATAGGTGTCGGTATAAATTCAACTAAGAGTGGTTGTGATACTGATAAATTATCTACACGCGAATTGTTGATTATTTTTGCATTTGCTCTTGTTGTTTTAATTTTTATTATTTATAATATTACTGACTTTTTTGAATTAAAAGGAGATGATTTTAGGTGTTGTTGTTGTAAGAAAAAACAAGAAGAAAGAGTGCATGAAATGGACCGTACTTTTGCAGATATGATAGAAATGTCTGCATTTGATGATGATGGTAATTTTATATTTGGTAAAAAACATGTTGGCACTCAAACAAGCCACATAAATAATCAAATAAATAATCAAGTAAATATGGGTTCTACTAAGGGACATGAGATTTAGTTTTTTTTTGTTGTTTTATTGTTTTGTTGTTTGATTTTATTTTTTATGGTATACTTTTAGTATACTATAAAAAAATTTGTTTAGCGGCTCCAGGTTTCGATCCTGGGACCTTTCGGTTATGAGCCAAACACGCTTCCGCTGCGCCAAGCCGCTAATATACCCACGATGGGACTCGAACCCACAATATTCCGATTAGAAGTCGGACGCCTTATCCATTGGGCCACGCGGGTGTTATATATTCCTAAAAGGGAAAAATTGGGGGATATAAACGAATTAGATTAAAGAAAAGGTTGTTTGCTGGTTCCATTCAATACGCACTCTACCGACTGAGTTACCGGGGGTTACCCGGGCGGGGCTCGAACCCGCGACCACGCCCTTAATATGGATGAGAGAGTTGCTGTTCGGAACCAAATAGTCCGTAACGGGCTCGAACCGTTGACCTAAGCGTTATTAGCACTTCGCTCTACCGAACTGAGCTAACGGACTATACGTTGTAAGCA
>MDTG01045135.1_pt1 | contig 17498 bp, 21 predicted proteins | sample 811421 | NCBI WGS metagenome assembly MDTG01 (sample SAMN05326645, study PRJNA326480) | marine metagenome | isolation source: seawater | place: Pacific Ocean: South East | collected 2011
AGTTTTAGAAGATAGAATTTATAGACCTTTAATCAACATAGATAAAAAAGGTGTTGCTGAATTATACAATACATTTGGTGTTATGGATACACTTTTTCCTTTGACTAGAAGTTGTGAAGAAATGACTGATGATTTTTCAAAGCACTGCGAAACCAAGTGTTGGTTTTGTCAAGAAAGATATTGGGGCTTTGGTAGATATGTCTAGGATGTGTCCGTTAATATATAATGGCATAGCAACAGACCCTTCTGGGGGATATAGACCTTGTTGTAGATTTGATCAACTACACAGCTTTATGGGTAATATAGGTGAATATCGTTCTAGTAAATTATGGAAATCTCTTGAGGATGACTTTTTAAATGATAAATTTCCTATTGGATGCCTGGACTGCGAAAAGAATGAAGAGGCAAACGGAACTAGTAAACGCTTACGGGAAGTTGCAAATTATAAAGCAAAGTATAAAAAAGACAGCTTAGACAATGAGCACTTAAAAAATATAGGTTATGATTTAATTGATTTACGTCTTAGTAACAAATGTAACCTAGGTTGTTTAACATGTAATCCTAAAAGTAGCAGTCTTATTAAAACAGAAATTGAAAAGTCAACGAATCCTATGGATCACTATAGGGTTGTATATGATTGGGCTAAAGATAAAAATCTTGCTACACCATACGACGATAATGATTTAGAACATTTATTAGAAACAATTCAGCCAGGCTCTAGAGTTTATTTTACTGGCGGCGAGCCTAGTGTTGTGAAAGGAGTTTTAAAATTCTTACAATCTTTGATAGATATTAAATTGAACGAGGATATTACTATAGAATTTAATAGTAATTTTCAAACAGGAAATCCTAAGTTTATTAATTTGCTTTCTTATTTTCCAAAAGGATTAATGATGCCAAGTATAGACGGAATAGGAATACGTGCAGAATATATAAGATATCCTAGTAATTGGAAACAAATTGAAAGCAATATAGAACTTTATACAAAAAGTTGTCCAACGTGGGTAACACATTTTGCACCTACAATCAGTGTGTTGAATATATTTTATTTAGATGAGCTTATAGACTTTTGTAATAGAAATGATTATATATTAAGATTTACAAATATTTTGCACGGGCCTGATTATTTTAACATAACCACATTACCAGAAAAATATAAAAAACGTGCTATAAAAAAATTAAAAAAAATAAAAAATACAGACTGCTTAAAATCAGATCAAATACGAATGATTGAAAAGTATATTTACAGTAAAGATACAGACTATACAATGTTACATAAATGTAAAAGTAATTTACTTAGATCTGACAGTATAAGAAATATAAGTTATAAAAAACACTTACCAATATTAGAGGAGATATTTGAATGCTTATAATAGGAAACAAAGATTATGGATTAGCAAATAGCTTGTTTAAAATTTACCCTAATGCAACATTTTTAAGTAGAAGCTCCGGCTACAACTTAGGCAAATACGAAGTACGTAATAATGTAGCTCAAATGAGTTTAGAACATGATGTTGTATTGCTTGTAAGTGCGTTAGGAGAATTCAAACAAACACTACTTGCAGAAGCCATAGCTAAACAATGGTTCGAAAATAATCACAGCGGATATTTAATTGCATTAGGATCTAGTGCAGATACTCCAGTAAAAGGAAGTAAATGGATTTATCCTGTAGAAAAAAGAGCATTGAGAGCATACATGAGACAGCTAAGTCAAGCGGTTAGCAGTGACTCTCCGCCTAATTGGAAAACAACTTATATTGCTCCGGGCAATATGCATACACCTAAACAAGACGAGAAGATGCCTAACACTCCTAAATTAGAGCCCTCATATGTTGCTGGTGTCATTAAATGGCTTATTGAACAGCCTAAAAGTATAAATATTAATGAGCTATGCTTAGATAGAATACAAAGTTGATCAATGCCGGAAAAAAATTATTTAAGACTACCTAACCCCCCAAAAGAAGTTATAGATTTTTCACACGAAATGTATGAAAAATATTCTAAATTAGAATTTAATAATCCTATGAGTGCCTTACATTTTAGCTCCGATGTAAACGCCAAAGAAGCAGAATACATATCAAAATATATTCCGCAAGAAGTTCCTAGAAATGTAGATCTTACAGTATCCATGAATCTGATAACAGATGCTTATTTGCCTTATACGCATATAGACCGTGGAAGAAAAGTTGCTTTGCAAATTCCTGTAATTGCAGACCCAGAAATTCATAAAGTATATGTACTAAAAAAAGGAAAATTTTTTAAAAAGCTAACACCATATATAAACGAAAAAGCAGGCTTTCATCAAAAAAACGAAATTACAACTTGGGATAATCAAAGATACCCAGGAATGCCAATGTTTCATTATTATCAAGAGAAATTTTTTGAGACATGTGTTGTAGAGCCAGATATTGCTTATTTGACTGATACTAGTGTGCCACACGGTGGTATACATTATGATGGTTTAAACAAAAATCAGGATAAGGAAATAGCTCACAGATGGTTTTTAAGTATATCACTTCAGAACAGAATGTCTATACTTGAACGAGAACCGTTTTATAAACATTGGTTGTAGTAAGGGTATATGTTTTTGAAATTTTGATTACGTGTACTATCTAAAAATGCAGTATGTTTCTTAAATTCATCTAACAAATATGTGTCATCTTTAGACATCATATAGTTTTTTATGTACTCACAGCTTTTTTGTGTTTTACTATTTTTAAATTTATAATTATTAAATTTGTTAACTATTAATTGTTTAGCTTCTTGTGACAACACAGTTACACTCATATGCATTGGATGAGTAAGATGTGTAGCATTATGTTTGATAGAACGTTCGTCTAGCCATTCTAATGTTTCCGGTAAATGTAAAATATTTAACATTGTAATAGTTGGTCGAGCAATTACAGCTAGATTCATTTCATTTTGTAACTCTACAAATCTTTCTATGTTAACAAGTGCTTGGTCCTGCTTGGTGCCGTGTCTAAGATATTCATTTTCTTTTGCAATAATACTGTCTAAACTTATAGCAAGCTCAATATGTTCAAACTTTTTCCATCGATCAATAATATGTTGTTTAGGATATACTGTATTATTTGTACTATAATTTAAGTATATATGGTGTGCATGTCCTTTATCTATAATATAATCCAAAAGCCTCCAATGATCAGGAGTAATTAACGGTTCTCCGCCTGTAATTTTTAAATGTTTTAGAGTTGATACATAAGGAAATACACTTTCAATCGGCATACTTGTACGTTTTGTCTTTGCTTGTGTTTTTCCATAGTATTTTAGTTCTTCGTCAAACAATTTATGACTATACTTACTATCACACATCCTACACATTAGGTTACAATCGTTTGATATTGCTAATTCTAACCATTCTATACGTGGATTCTTAACATCAATAGTACCTAATTTTTTATTTCCTATATATCTTTGACGTAAACTCTTTTTTCCGCTATCTTCTTCTTGCCAACAGCGTCTACACCCATCAGGTTTCTCACCAGCGGACATTTTTTTCCGTAATTTAGCCATATGATCACTGTTAAATGTGTCGTTTATGTCTGTTTCTATGTATCCAAGTGTTCCTTGGTATCTGCAGCAAGGTTTTACACGGCCAGTACCGTCAATAAATTGATGGTTCCAGACCATTGGGCACAGTGTTTCTGATATCATAAATATATTTATATGCATAGTTTTTGTAAAAGGATATCTCTTGGAACCAGTAGCAAGTTATTTTAAATTTAACCCCACAGGGGCATTTTCAGTTGATTGGTACATAGGAAAACGTTGTAATTTTGCATGTAGTTACTGTGTAGACTATCTGCATGACTATACTAGTCCTCATGTTCCGTTAGAAAACATGAAAAAATTAGTCGATCTCATTTACGAAAAAGAAGGTTCTAATGTTCTTTGGAGTTTGACTGGCGGAGAACCAACTTTAAATCCTAAGTTTTTAGATTTATGTGCATATATTAGAGAGAAAGGTCGCAAGTACATTAGTGTGACGACTAACGGTTCACGCACATTAAAATATCATAAGGACTTATTTGATCTAGTTGACGGAATTACACAAAGTTTTCATTTTGAATTTATGGAACGCCGTATAGACGAATACATTGAAAAATTTATTGAACTTGACAAATACAGACAAGAACTAAACGGAAAACGTGAAAAGGGCGAACCAAAGAAAACCCTTATATTAAGATTTATGGTTGAAACCGGACAGCTTGATAATGTTGAACGTATGGATCGAGCATATAGACAAGCAGGTATAACTAATATCGAACACCGTTATATTCGGCCACCAGGTAAAGATAAAGGCAAAGGCATGCAACCTGAGGAGAAATTTGAATTTAAAGACAAAAAAGATCCAAATCAAATAACGGATAAAAAACAAGTTACAAAAATTGAAACTAAAGAAGCTAGTTATTACGGTCATAACGAGCAAGGCGCAATTAAACAAATTTACAAAAGTACAGCAGATCCAGATAAGAGAAAATTAAAGTTTTGGTTCCAAGACGAACATGGTGATTATGTTGACGAAGATTATCATTACAACGAATTGAATTACGATAAGAAAAATAACTATGAAGGTTGGTTATGTTGGGCAGGACTGAAACATTTAAAAGTTACGCCACCAGGAGATATATACATTGGTAGTTGTCATGTTGGTGGCAAGCGTGGCAACATCTATGATAAAGACAATATAGATCTACCGTCAGACCCTATACGTTGCAGTAAATGGAGATGTACTGACAATACAGATTTAAAGGTTCCTAAAATTAAAGATTGGGAACATTATCATCTAGTTAAAGATATGATAGAATGGAGAAAAGATGACAGATAGTAAACATTTAGTTATAGGAAATGCAAATAGAAATAGACAACAAAATTTTTATGAAAGATGGCAAAATGATCCGTCTAGTGTAGAACCTAGTATGGAAGATATAAAGTGTGAATTACAACTTCAAGCATTATCGTTTTTTGAGCCTCTACAGTTTATTATAAACTATCAACATTTCAAAGAACAGATACAACCCTGGAACGATAAATGGATACCTTACTTACAAAGAGAAGGTGTTAAAAATGACAGAGAAGCATTGACTCTGGTAGGACTACCAGGTAATACACCAGATCAATATGTAAGCAGACCAGAAGCAAGTATTGCTGCTGGTAGAGAATTAGATGAAACAGATTTTAATTCACCTACTGTACTTTATAATGAATTGGAATGTTTACATCCGTTGTTGAATTATTGGAAGCCTTTAGGAAGAACAATGCTTATTAAGGCAAATAGAGGAGGATGGTTTCCTCCTCACAAAGATGAACCACTATTAAATAGAAATTGCTTTCGAGTGGCGCTATTTTGCGGAAATGTAGACCACGAATCATATGAATGGAATATGGAAGGCAACAATGTGCTAATTAAACCAAATAGAGCATATTATATAGACACACGTAAAACACATAGAACAGCAAGTTGGGATAATGAAAGTATACATCTTATAATGAATATACCAAAGACTTGGGAAAATGTAATAAAACTTGTATCCAAGACAAGGTTTTTCTAATGCGATCTGTTGAACAAATAAATAATTTAAAAGAAAAACAATCACCGCCTGTTCAGTTTATTGATATTTTAGATAAACACACAATACAAAAACTTATTAATTTTCATAATAGTAATGAAAAAATAGAAAAAAATACAGGTCCTATTATAAGTTATGTAAAAGAAGGACAAGGCATTATAGATGACATATTGTATATTTTACGAGCAAAGTTTGGCAACTTCAAAGTAAGAACAGCACATTATTTTGATGTATCTAGACCTCATATAATACATAATGATGACGACTTTGCATTTCCTAACAGCTACAAAGCATTTACAATTCCTTTAGAAGTTAGAGCAAAAAAAAATAAAGCAAAGTTAGTATTTTTTGATCAATACTATTATGACGGTCCTAGTAAATTTGTTAACAAAGACAACTTCACTGATGCTCCTGCATATTATAATCAATTTGTTACATCATATGATAAAGTAACAGAAACTAATAAAAAAGTGTTACAACCAGAGCACAGAAAATTATTATCTCATCTTAAAGATGAATGGTTAGAAGGTTTATCAGTACAAAAATATTTCCCGTGGACAGTAGGATCAATAATAGCTTTTGATAGTTTACAATTACACTGTGCAAGTAATTTTTTAGACACTGGTGCTACAAGTAAATTAGGACTAAGCATTTTTACAACAATAGATTGACAAGTTTGTGCAAAGGTGTTATTATAAATTATGAGTGAAGATTTGAAATGGAGCGAATACGACTTTTCAAAAATACCTTTTGACAACATTGTTAGCGTAGGACAACGTACTCTATTACACAGAGATATCTTTACTGTAAGTTGGTTGCTAGGTAGATTTTGTAATTACAGATGCAGTTATTGCTGGCCTTATGCACGAAGTGATCGTAAGGATCATCGTCCTACAGAATTATGTCTTAAAACAATAGATAGTATAAAGGAGCAAGCACGTGACAACGGTTTTAATTCTTTTCATTTTAGTCTTTCTGGTGGCGAGCCTACGTTTCACCCAGGATATCTTGACATCCTTAAATATTTGGCTGATGATGTCGACAATACTAATTATACTAGTGTACACATGACTAGTAATTGTAGTCGGCCTATTAAATGGTTTCAAACTTATGTAGAACATGCTAGTAAATTTCATAGAGCTAGTATTACCTGTAGTTTACATGTTGAACATGTTAATACACCTGAGAAAATGCAACAATTAGCAGATAAATTAATATTATGTCAAGAACATGATGTACAAGTCACAATAAATATGGTTATGGTCCCGCAGTTGTTTGATGAGTATTATGAAAATGCATTATTCTTTCATAATCAAAACATTAATGTAACACTCAAGCCTATGAGTGATCCTACTGCTAGTAGAGTTGTAGATGGATACACTGATGAAATGCGTAGTAAGTTACACAACGGTATGCCACAACGAGCTTACACTGAAGCAAAAAACAAATATGTAACAAGACCAAAGCCGAAATTTGGTAAGTTGCCTGATATGACTAATGACGATGGTAGCAGGATTCCGCAACACTTTCAGGTTGAATTCAAAGATAGCAAAGGTAAAAAATGGTATATGGACCAAGCAGAACGCTTTAATGCCTTTAATTTCAATAATTTCGAAGGATGGGCATGCAATGCCGGTTACAGCGGACTTATAATACGCGAGCCTGACGGTTCGGTAAAACGTAGTTATTCTTGTCAAGATGTACCACTAGGAAACATTGAAACAGGCTTTACGTTGTTTAAGGCACCTAAGACATGTATTACAAAAAGTTGTGTAAGTTCAGCTGATTCAAAGATTCCTAAAAGGAAGATGTAGTGTCTGGATATTGCCAAGAACCTTTTATTCATGCAGAAATATCTAGTAATGGCGCTGTGCGACTATGTTGTACTAGTTGGCATCCTAAAGTTGTAGGAAATATAAACGACACTTCTTTACATGAAATATGGATAGGTAATGAGTCCATAAAAGTTAGAAACTCAATTAATGACTTATCCTATACGTATTGCAAACTTGATATATGCCCGTCTTGGCAATCAAATAGAGGATTTTACAAACATCCGCAAACAATAACAACTATATTACCAAAAAGATTAAAGTTTTCTTTTGATCATAGTTGTAATTTAGAATGTCCTAGTTGCCGGACATCTAAAATACAACATGTCAAAGGATCTAAACAATATAATTATTCAATGTCTATTCTAAATAAAATAAAAGAATCGTATTATAGTATAGGCTATGATCAAGAAACAGAATTTATTATCACAGGATCAGGCGACCCGTTTGGTTCTGATGTATTTAGGAATTTTTTATATGACTTAGATGGCACAAAACTTCCGTTGTTAAAACTAGTTTTTTTGACTAATGGTGTAATGCTTACCGAAAAAATTATTAACAAAATACATAAAATACATAAAAATATATTTAGAATGAATATTAGTATAGATGCTGCAACAGAAAAAACATATAATATTGTACGTAAAGGCGGAAATTTTAAACAACTTAAACAAAATATTAAGCAAATACATTCAAATCCAAATTTGGAACATGTAATTATTTGTTACTCATTTGTCGTACAAAATACAAACTTTTTAGAATTGCCAGATTTTGCAAAATGGATTTTATCATATCCTAAGGCTCAAATTCGTTTTACTAAATTACTACCTTGGAATGACATGGGTATAAAATATGAAGACGAAAACATACTAAATATTAATCATTTTAATTATAATAGTCTTAAGTCTATCTTAAAAAATCCTATATTTACAGCTCAGGATACTAGTAGAAGAATTGATTGGACTAATATAAATGTTTCTAATATTTTAGAAGGAAATTGTTAATGGAATGGTTAGAATTAATTGAAAAAAGACACACAACATTTGCTTGGGATGAAGACAATATTCCTAGCAAAGAACTTATTGTAGAAACACTTGAAGAAGTTTATACACATATTCCTAGTAAGAACCTAATGTTTCCTTATCAGGTAAGGTTATTTAGAAATGACGATGCCGATATACGAAAAGAAATAATGACAATCTGTCATAGAAACAAAGAAAAAAGTGCTGAAGAAGACTGGGGTAATCCGCAAGTACTTGCTCCTTGGTTGTTAGGATTCAACTCTAGATGGTGTTCAGATTTAGAAGTAAGACACGAAACTACTTCTAAACGAGGTAAATTAGATGGATTAGGAAAACGTAAAAAAAGAACCAATGATACTGACGGAGGACAAACACAAACTGAAAATATTGAAATAGGTATATTCAGTGCATACATTATGTTAGCCTTAGCTAACAAAGGTATACAATCAGGAATGTGTCAAAACATCTGTAACAATTATGAAAGAGCGGAAGAAATTTTCGACATACACAAAGATGAAAGAGCAATCGATTTTAGATTTATTATGGGTGTAGGCTTCGGGAAAGATAGAAAAACTAACCATGATTATATTGATCCTAGAATAGGAAAAAATAAAACAATTCCTTTCCCGCCTGTGATAGTAAACCGAGTGTATCCTAGGCCTAAGTTTGAGGATATTATTATAGTATGATTATTACAACTATAAAAGATGAACATATTCTAAAATTAGAAACTTTCTGTGCTAGTGCAAAAAAATTAGGCTATGAAAACAATAGCAGTCTAAAGGCTATGAAGTTTGATTGGTGTAAGCAGAACGGCGAATTCTTTTGTGCTATAGACAATGATAAAATTATAGCAGTTGCAGGATGCCATCCATTACCTGAAATAGACAATACTGCTTGGCGTATTTTGTTTAGAGGTTGTGAACTTCCTCAAACAGATAACTTTAAGGGTTTAGGCAAAGGTGATTGGAACAGTATTACACAGCGTGAAATGATTCCACTTTTTATAGATTGGTGTCCTAGTGATCAGATATATATTACTACAAACACACACCACGAACATTCAAATGGTAAAGCTGAACGTAATCATCGTTTGATGGGATTACTGGCAAAACAGAAAATACTTGACAAGCATAGTGAAATGGTGTTATACTATACACAACAAACTATATGGAAATTAAATATAGAAGAATATACTAGACGTAGAAATTTATTGAAAGGCAAATATGTGGTATAATTGGAAACATTTGCACGAAGCAAAAGAAAAAGCAGGTAAACCTAATGCTGGTTACTTTTGGCATTTTAAACTTGCAATAGACGAATTCTTCTTCCTTTTACTAGTTTGTATAGGAAGTTTTATACACGCAATTTTTCCTTGGGTACTTGACTTTAAATTATTAGAGTGGCGAATCAATCGTCTTAAAGCACTTAAGAAAAAATTGCCTGATGACCCCCAACTGAAGAAGGTACATTTTGATGACTAACGTTTTAGACTTAGTAGCATACAAAAACGGTGAATACAAACCATTAGGAGAAATTGGGCCAAGTATACTTGACTTCGGCTTTATTCATTGCGATGCTACATATGATGTAATGCCAGTATATAACGGCAAAGCATTTTGTTATGAAAGACATTTACAAAGATTTAAGAATAGTGCAGAACGATACGGACTTACTATTCCAGACGTAGATCCTCTAGAGATTATTAAAGAACTAGCAAAGCGTAATCCAATTGATAATGCATTTGTGTGGTTTATAATCTGGAGAGGATTTCCGCCTAGTGGTAATCCGAGAGACTTAGAAAATTGTCCTGTGAATTTTGCTATGTATATAAAACCAAGTTATCCTATAGCAAGTACACCGTTAGTAAGACTTTACTTAGATAAGAAAACTAACAGAGTTAATGATGACTATTACGGACAAGAATATAAAAATATGGCTTGGATAGACTTAACAATGAGCCAACGCAAAACACCAACAGGCTTTGATACAACAGTACTTGTTGATGTAGATGGTCATGTGACAGAAGGACCTGGATTTAATACAGGTATTGTTAAAGATGGTACAATTTATACAGCTGATAAAAATGTCCTAAAAGGTATTACTATGAGTGTAGTTGAAGATATTGCTAATGAGAGTAACATAACATTTAAAAGAACAACAATTACACAAGAAATGTTTTTGTCAGCAGATGAAGTATTTATTACAAGTTCAAGCGGCGGTGTAACGCCTACTACTGCTACCGGCAAAGTTACGGATATATTAGTATCTAAGTATAAAGATAAAAAAGAAGAGTATGGAACCTTATTATAAACTTGTACCATATGCAATTAGTGACAAAACAAAGCAAGAGTTATTAGATATAGCTACTGCTCCTCATGCATTTGTAGATATAAGTTATAAAATAAGTTTTTTCAAATTACCAACCACTATTCAAAAATTTAATACAACAGGATTAAATTGTACATGTCAGATGTTGCGAGTTACAGAGTCAGGCAGTACTATACATAAGGATCGTAATAGGTATAATGAATTTGATAATTTGTACATGCCAAGACAAACAGTAGTTAGTTTTGCTCTTACATCTAATTGCGGAGAAACACATTTTTACGATGAAGCTAAAAACTTTGTCTGTAAAACAAATTACGAAGGTTACGGAGCAATACTAAATACTGGCGACTGCTATCATAATGTACATTTTACAGACTACAACAATACTAGAATAGTATTCCAATTATGTTTCGAAGACAAGTTCGACGAAGTTTGTAAAATCTATAATAAGGAAATTTTAATATGATTAGAAACGAATATGTGTACGAGTTACCTGATTTTGATACTACAGAATTGTTTGAATTTGTAAATAAAAAAATACCTACAGATTGGCATACACAAGACAATGATAAAATTGTATGCCCGTATGATAGTAAGCATTCTTGGCTCGGTCACACATTTAACATTTATCAACTCAAACAAGGTAGTTGGCCTAAACATGTAGACTTAGGAAGATCTTGTAGTTTAAATATTCCTTACAATAATTGCGACGAAACAAAAGTGACAAGGTTTTATAAACCTAAAAATCCATTAGAATACGGAACAGTATACGATAGCTTTAGCGATGCGAAGCCCAAAGTAAATTTAAAATCTAATGAAATAATTGGATTTATAACAAGTGAACTAGAACTTGACTTTGAACATATATTAAAAGTCCCAACGATCATAAGAAATGATGTACCTCATGATGTAATTAATTATAATGATGATATTAGAATAATCATAAGTTGGACTTGTAATAAAAGTTTTGATAAAGTTATTGATGAAATATTATAAAAGGAGATATTAATATGAAAAATATTATTATTGTAGGCGGTGGCACAGCGGCCTGGACAACAGCGTACCAATTATCTAAATCAGATACAATAAAATCTATAAAAATAATTTACAGTGGTGAAATTCCTATTATAGGTACAGGCGAAGGTGCAACCGGATCACTTAATGATATGATATTAAAAGGTGATGATAAAGAATTTTTAGAAAAAACAAATTCAACTGTAAAGCTAGGAATTCTTTTTGAAAACTGGCAAGGTGAAGGATCAAGTTTTAGAAAGTTTGTAGATGGTTGGTATTATGATGGAATAAGAGGAGGCGCCAGAAAAGACTTAGATGTTATGCATAAAATTATTGAAGAAGATGCTGATATCGAAGACTATAGTGTAAATGCTTTTTTAATGAAACACGGAATACACGACTATACAGAAGTAAAACGACATACCTATCATTTTGATGGTAAAAATGTAGGTCAGTTTTTTAGAGATAGGTGTTTAGCAACCGACAAGGTTGTTGAAGCGATAGACACTATTGTAGAAGTTGCTCAGGAAAATGGCCAAATACTACATTTAGAGGGTAAAGAAAATACTTATTCAGCAGATTATTATATAGATTGTACAGGGTTTGCTAGACTATTTGATAAAACTTTTAAACACGAATTTGAAAGTTATTCGGAATGGTTAGATATAGACGGAGCTGTACCTTTCTTACTTCCCACAAAAGAACAAAATTACACAGTTTCACGTGCTATGAAGAATGGGTGGATGTGGGAAGTACCTAAAACAGATAATTGCGGTAGCGGATATAATTTTAGCAGTAAACATACCACAGCAGACGAAGTTGTAGCAGAAGCAGAGAAATGGCTAGGACATAAAGTAAAGCCAATTAAAGAAGTAAGGTACACTCCCGGTTGTTATAAAGAAATTGCAAAAAATAATTATGCTTATATTGGACTAAGTGCAAGTTTTATTGAACCGTTAGAAGCAACCGCATTGCATAGTAGTATATATAGTGCTGATTTTTTAATTAAAGTTTTAGAAGGTAAAAAAACTTTAGAAGATTATAATGACTACGTGTACGAAATGATACAAGATTTTAGAGATTTTACAATTATGCATTATAGATATGCTACAAGAAGTGATACAAAATTTTGGCAAGATCAGAAAGTAAAGCCTACTCCAGAAAAGCTACAGGAACAAATAAAAATATTTGAAAACGGAAGTTTAGAATGTTTATATAATACTACACATATATACTTTATGTTTCAAACAGCTCTTGGATTTAATTTTATAAAAAAACCTAAAGTATTTGAATATAATAAAGATATTGAAGTGCCAACATTCGAAGCAATAGAAAGAATAAAAGAAAAGCATAATATTACATGAATAAAGTTATAGAAGATATAAAATTAGACTTTAGTGATGTTCTTATACAGCCTTGTATTAGTCAAAAACCTCTTACACGCAAAGGCGTAGATATAGAAATCGATTGGTTAGATACTAAAGCTACACCTGTAATAGTTTCAAATATGCTCAGCACTGGCACTTACAAGATTGCTAAACTACTTACGCCAATACGTGTGTTTACTTTTATACACAAAGAATATACTGCTGAACAACATATCACACAATTAGAAACTATGCAGGATAGGCGGTTTATAGCTATTACAAGCGGTGTACAGCCCTGGGATATAGACAAGACAATAGCAGTCGTCACTAAGTTTCCTGACATAGGAATTATTAATGTTGACATTGCAAACGTATATGCTAATATGCAAGGTATGGTTGATACAATAAAACTATATAGAGAAAAATTTCCACATATACAAATATGTGCTGGTAATATAGCAACAGCAAGTCCTATACAAAAATTTGTAGGAGCAGGAGCAACATTAATTAAAGTAGGTGTTGGAAGCGGATCTGCTTGTAGGACACGTTCAGAAGTAGGCACAGGAATCCCGCAATTAAGTGCTATTATGCATTGTTATGCAGAAGCACAAAAATACGGAGTAGATGTTATATCAGACGGAGGTTGTATTACTGCTGGAGATGTTTGTAAAGCAATCGGCGCTGGTGCTAAAATGGTTATGGTAGCAGGAATGGTATCTAAGTCAGAAGAGTGCGATAATATTGTAGAAGTAGATGGTAAAAAATATGTAAACTTTTATGGTTTAGGTAGCACAACTATGTATACACATACAAAACCTACAGAACAAGAGTATAGACCTAACGAAGGCAGAGACTTGTTAATACCCTGTAAAGGGTCGATTACAAGCGTTATAAAGCAAATACAAGGTGGTTTACGTAGTGTATGCACTTATGTAGGTGCAGAACATATAAACGCTTTATATGCACGTACAACGTTTGTAAGAGTCAATAATCAAATAAACAATAGCCTAGCAAAATATGAACAATGATTAATTTAGATAGTATTTTAGTAAACGGATGTAAAATTAGTTCTAGTGGAACTACAGGAACTCCTAAAACAATATTTAGAACACCTGAAAATCTGCAAAGTTGTATTAGTAAAGCAATTAAAGGACAATTATTAACAAAAGATTCTAGTGTATATACTGTAACTAGAATGACTCATGCTGGCGGTTTGCTGTTACAAACACTCCCTGCTCATACATTAGGTTGTACTATAGATATAGAAAAGTTTAACGCATATACCTTTTTAAAGCGTTTTAAGCGTCATACACACACTTTCCTTGCTCCGGCTATGTGTGAAGCTGTAATTAAAACAAAAGGCTTTAAAACAGCAGATCTAAGCGGCAAGTATGTTGCTATGGGAAGCGATCCTATTCCAGCAAAACATATACAAGCATTTATTGACAGAGGTGCCGTTGTTTTTGCAAACTGGGGTATGAGTGAAATAGGACCGTGGACAATCAATAAAACATATAAGTCCGGAGATATAGCCGAAGATAATATACTCGGAGATACTTTTTGGTGTGACTATAAGATTGTAAAAGATGAACTATATGTCAAAGGAAATATCTCTATATATAACGAGTGGTTTGCTACAGGAGATTTAGTAAAGAAAGAAGGAAATAGTTTATACTTTCTTTCTAGAATTTAATTTATGCTGCCGCTGCTACTAATACCCAAGCACCACCTAAGTATGCTACTAGAGATTGTTTTGCGTTTGAAGCAGGGTTCCAAGTAGTTCCGTCGGCTATTGCTATTTGTCCGTTTGCCGGAGTTGCAGGTTCAGCTGTTGAAATTGGAAGTTTTATAGCTTTATTAATAGTAAGTACATCACCTGTTAATACATCTAGTGTATTAAGTTTTACAGTTTGATCTCCTTCAACCTTTAAACCTATAGCAAGTGTACTTATTGCACCTTGTCTTGTTCTAATACATACGTTCGATGTAATGTTGCCTGCAGATATAGCATCTGCATATCCTTGAATATCTGCTGCAAACTGATAACCTGAGCCATCGTATCCGTTGAATGCTAGGCCACCTAGTTTATCGTTAGCTTGGATTGTTGCTAATGAATCTGGAGTGCCTCTTGCTCTGCTAAAAGCTAAATCATCAGAGTATACATTTGTGTGAGTGTTAACAAGATTTAATAAACCAGTGCCAAAGGATGTTGCAGTTGTTGAATGCATAAAGATTCTTGATGAGACACCTTGTGCTCTGTTAAAATTTGTAGTTATTGCATTAAATTTAAGATCAGTACCATTAGCAGGACCAATGTCTGTAGTGGTTATGGTCCTTGCAGTTACAGCGTTGCTATTACCATCTACTAATGCAGTAGAATCGTTACCAAACAAACTACCTGTTACATCACCAGTTACATAACCAGTCACGTTTCCTACTAAGTTACCTGTAATTGTACTAGAAGCGTTAACAGTTGTAAATGAGCCTGCCGCTGGTGTAGTTGCACCAACTGTACCATTATGAGCACCTGTTGAAGCACCTATAATATCACCTGTAAGATTAAAAGATGCATTGTTAACTGTCGCACCGTTAAGATCTACAATTCCGCTGAACGAGCTTGATCCTGCACTAGCAATGTTACCTGTAACGTCACCAGTTACAGCACCTGAAAATGTTCCTGTAACCTGTGCCGCGGCAATTTGTCCTGTAGCCGCATTGAAAACGACTGTGCTATCGTCTGCAATAATATCTGCTTGAATACGTTCTGCTGTAATTTGGCTGTCAACATTAAGCTGTCTTAACCACATTTCATTCCAGTACTTGGCCGGAGCACCTAAATTGTGTGTAGAGTCAACATCAGGGACTAGATGTCCCTGAATAGCACCGCCTATTACAAGTATATCACTACCTACTCCGTCACCTAAGTTTACAGTGCCGCTTGCAGTAATTGTACCTGTGATATCAATATTACCAGTGCCGTTAATGTTAAAATTATTTAAATCTAAATTTCCGCCTAGCTGTGGAGTAGAGTCAGCTAATAAGGAGTCAATTGTAGATGCAATGCTTGCAGTTCCGCCTGCTGTGGTACCATCACCAACATATAATTGTTTAGTGTCGGTAGTGTATATTAATTCACCTTCTGCAGGTGTAATCCCCAATCTTTCTGCATTGGTTCCTCTTCTTACTTGTAAAGCCATCTATTTACTCCTGAATAGTAGTTGTCATATGTATTTATGCCAATCACTTTCTTTTCTTCATAAAGATTTCTGTTCGCTTTTTGATATCACGTTTAACTTTCATTGTGTCTAATCTAAAGTCTATGTTTGCTATGCTATCATCATATTGGTTAAAAAGTTCATCTAAGGCATGTTCTATATCCAGACCAGGCTTAGTCAATGATTTTTTAATATCAATATCCCATACTTTACCGTCAGTAAAGTAAACTTTTACACTATGCAAGTACTCGATTGGAACAACATCTATAGTGATGTCCTTGAAAACATCGGGCCAAGCATTTACGATTTCCTGTGGTAGACGGCTTTTCTTAGCCATCTACTGTTGACTTCGACTTACGCTTTGTAGGAACAAGTTCTTCAGCTTGTTCTCTCAGACGCTTTGCCTCTTTGAACATTGCATCTGCTTGCGAGCGGTATTGTGCTGCAAGTGCTTCGTCTGTCAACACATCATTAGTTGTATTTGTGTATGTTGCAGTTGCATCTACAGGTTCATCTGTAGTATCAATAGTTGGTTGTACAGTTTCGCCGTCTGGGCCTTTAATAGCAAGGTCAGCTACAGTAACACCTTTTTGTTCAGCAATTTGATTGTTAAGAACATCTAATGAAATACTAGTTGTATTATTAGGTGTCATTTCAATCAAGTTTGAAGCAACTTTTTGGAATTTACCTGTAGTATGGAAACCAGCTAACATATTCCTACCGTCTGGTAGTTGTGTTCTAGCCATAGCTTCACCTAACTCATTTGCATCTTGTCCAGTTTGAGAATCAATTAAGCCCATTAGAGCATCATGTTCTCCTGCATCAAGACTTTCTGTAAGTGCAACTAAAGCATGAGTTGGATCACCTGGAATAACTCTATATGCTACTGCACATTTTTTCTTAGTCTTTATTATTCTGCCAACATGTTTTAATGCCGCCATATTACTCTCCTTTTTCCGGTGCTGATTGTTGTTGAGAAACCGCACTTAGGAATGTTTCTAATTTGGTATAAGTTGAACCAACTGTTACCATTTCATTAGGTTTAAAAGCACCTCTTTGGCTTGCTACATCTATTATTTGCTTTAGTGCATTTAAGTCACTAATAGTAAGCTCTGTAGGTTGCTCA
>MDTG01060965.1_pt1 | contig 17498 bp, 16 predicted proteins | sample 811421 | NCBI WGS metagenome assembly MDTG01 (sample SAMN05326645, study PRJNA326480) | marine metagenome | isolation source: seawater | place: Pacific Ocean: South East | collected 2011
CATTGGTAACGGACAGCAAATGAACCGCTTACTTCAGGGAGACGTGGGATCAGGAAAAACCATAGTTGCCCTTATGGTGATGTTGATTGCAGCCGATAATGGTTTTCAATCCTGCTTAATGGCACCTACAGAAATTCTTGCCAAACAGCATTTTCAATCAATTAAATCATTGATTGGTAAATTGGACATCTCTATTGGTCTATTGACGGGAAACTCAAAAAAAGCAGAGCGAAAACAATTGACAGAGCACTTGGAGTCGGGAAATTTAAATATTTTGATCGGAACCCATGCGGTGATCGAAGACAAAGTTCAATTTAACAATCTCGGTTTGGCAGTGGTCGATGAACAGCACCGCTTTGGGGTGGCTCAAAGAGCCAAGCTTTGGCGAAAAAACAGTATCCCGCCTCATGTGCTAGTCATGACTGCGACCCCCATCCCCCGTACCCTAGCCATGAGCGTCTATGGGGATTTGGACATTTCTGTTATCGACGAATTACCTCCCGGTCGAAAGAAGGTCAAAACAATCCATCGCTTTGACAGTAACCGTTTGAAGGTATTTAAATTTATTGCAGATGAAATCCAAAAAGGGAGGCAAATTTATATGGTATATCCATTGATCAAAGAATCTGAAAAAATGGATTACAAAGACCTGATAGATGGTTATGAAAGTATTGTCAGGGCCTTCCCTCCTCCGAAGTATCAGATCAGTATAGTTCATGGTCAAATGCCTGCCAAGGACAAGGATTATGATATGCAACGCTTCTTCAATAAACAAACCCAAATCATGGTGGCCACCACTGTGATCGAAGTAGGCGTAAATGTTCCCAACGCCTCTGTGATGGTCATAGAAAGTGCAGAACGCTTTGGATTGTCTCAATTGCATCAATTACGTGGTCGTGTGGGCCGCGGTAATGATCAAAGTTATTGCATACTGATGAGCAGTCACAAACTGAGTTCAGAGGCAAAAACCCGTTTGGAAACCATGACCGCTACAACCGATGGCTTTCAAATAGCAGAAGTTGACTTAAAACTCCGTGGCCCTGGAGACTTAATGGGCACAAAACAAAGTGGGGTCTTGCAGCTCAAAATTGCCGACATCATCAAAGACAATCAGTGGTTAAAAACCGCTCGCAGTGATGCCCAATTATTATTACGTGAAGACCCTCAATTGGAGGATCAAAAAAACACACCTCTAAGACAAACCTTGGCCAAAATGAAAGCCTATCAAAACATATGGAATTACATCAGTTAAAAAAGGAGATTAATCTTAGATTCTTATATTTGCCCTTCGGTTTAATAGTCATTCTTTTTCCATGAAAATATCATACAACTGGATCAAACAGTTTCTAAAAATAAACCTTCCCCCTGAGCAAGTATCTGAAATATTGACCGATTTGGGTCTTGAGGTTGAAGAATTAAGCGAGTTCGAATCGATTAAAGGAGGGCTTAAAGGAGTTTGTATTGGCGAAGTCTTAAAATGCATACAGCACCCCAATGCCGACCGTCTACGTATAACTGAGGTTGATTTAGGAACCGAAACTGTACAAATCATTTGTGGCGCACCTAATGTCACTCAAGGACAAAAAGTAGCAGTTGCTAAAGTAGGAACAACCCTCTACGACAATGAGGGAAAAAACTTTTTGATCAAGAAGAGTAAAATAAGGGGGGAAGAAAGTCACGGTATGATTTGTGCCGAAGATGAGCTGGGCTTGGGAGAATCAAACGATGGTATTATGGTTTTAGATGCTGACTTGAAAAGCGGCACCCCTTGCAGTGAGGTTTTTGATGTTGAAGTCGATACTGTTTTTGAAATTGGACTTACGCCCAATCGGGCGGATGCCATGAGTCATATGGGCGTAGCTCGAGATTTAAAGGCCTATTTTCAGTTTAAAGGTATTGAATTCAATTGGTCTTCCAACGTAACAGATAATTTGAGTATTGTCCCCTCTGACAAAAAATTCAGTGTATCCGTAGAGTCTGAGGAGAAGGCTCCCAGATATATGGGAGTAAATATCACCAATTTGACTATTAAACCCTCCCCTACTTGGTTGCAAAACCGTCTAAAAGCGCTGGGGATTGGTCCAAAAAATAATGTGGTTGATATTACCAACTTTGTCTTACACGATATAGGACAGCCACTACATGCTTTTGATTTGGACAAAATCAATGGCGGAATTGTTGTTAAAAGTGTTTCACAAGACACTCCTTTTGTTACCTTAGATGGTGTTGAGCGTAAATTGCATAAAGAAGATTTGATGATTTGTGATCATCAAAAGCCCTTGTGTATTGCTGGCGTATTTGGAGGGCAAGACTCCGGAGTTAGTGAAAGCACTAGCAGTATATTTTTAGAGAGCGCCTATTTCGATCCCGTAAGCATTAGAAAATCAGCTAAAAGACATGGATTGAATACAGATGCTTCATTTAGATTTGAAAGGGGTATTGACCCTGAAATCACGCTCCATGCACTCAAGTATGCTGCTAATATGATCGTACAGATTGCGGGCGGCACTATAGAGGGTGAGTTGTATCAATTCAAGCAAGAATTACCTGAGACATCAAAATTCATGTTACGCTTTGACCAAATAAATAAAACCATAGGACAAGAAATTTATAAAGATGATGTTTGTAATATTCTAAAGGGTCTCGAAATCAAAATTGAAAACTCCAACGAAGAAGGTCTTTTAATTGAAATACCACGCTTCAGAGTTGATGTAACCCGTCCCGCAGATGTCATTGAAGAAATACTCAGAGTGTATGGATACAATAATGTGGATATATCTAATAGACTAAAGAGCAACATTCCTGATTTTGTTAGTTCAGACGATCATCAAATTGCAGAGCGATTGTCCAATCAATTGGTCACTTTGGGTTTTAATGAAATGATTAACAATTCCATTAACAGCCCTGATTACGGAGAAATTTCTCAATGCATCAAAAACCTTAAAGGGGTTAACATCATGAATCCTCTGGGTCAAGAACTCTCTCAAATGCGGACCACTCTTCTCCCCGGAGCATTAGAGGTTGTAGCCTTTAATCTTAATCGTCAGTCTAAATCCTTAAAGCTTTTCGAATTGGGCAAAACTTATCAACAGTCCCATAAAGGATTTAAAGAAGAGAAATATCTTTCTCTGGCTATCAGCGGTGATGTTTTAACAGAAAACTGGAATGTAAGATATCAACCCCAACTTTTTTTCTATTTCAAAGGTATAATACAACAAATCATTCAAAAAAACTGCCCGCTTCATTGGGATGAAATTAGTTCAGAAATGGATATTTTTTCCGAAGGCTTAACCTATGCTTATAAGGGGAAATCGCTTTTGCACTTCGGATTTGTAAAAAAAGCTATCCTGGATAAGTTTGACATCAACCAACAGGTATTATACGCAGAATTAGACTTTAGATTTCTCGCTGATTTGTCGAAAAACGACAATATTCAGTATCAAGAAATTCCAAAAGTCCCTCAGATACGAAGAGATTTTGCACTTCTACTGGATGTCAGTGTCCCTTTTGATGCATTAAAACAAATTGCTTTAAAAACCGAAAAAAACACTCTTAATTCAGTGCAGCTTTTTGATGTTTATGAGGGTGAGAATCTACCAAAAGGTAAAAAGTCGTATGGTGTAAGCTTTTATTTTCAAGATCGTAGAAAGACGCTAACAGACAAGTTTGTAGATAAAATCATGAGGAAATTACAAAACCAATTTGAAAAAGAATTAGGAGCTCAACTGCGTTGATAAAAAAAGGAGCTCTTCTTTTTATGTATTTTGTAAAAACCTAAATTATTTTCTAATTTTATAAAGTGAAATAGATAGATGATGATGAATAAACTCTTCCCTCCTACCCAAATTGACCGTATCCTTGAAGAAGTTAGACAAAAAAGGATACCCATTCGCTTTAATGGTTCAGAATACGACCCTACGATAAGTATGCAAACAAGCAACAATTTTGATTTTGACCAACTGGAATCAGATAGAATTTTTCACTTGGATCAAATCAAAAAAGTTTGCATTGATTACCGCTTACGTTTTTTAGACCTGAAATATTTTAAAGGAGATATACCAAAGGAGGGGATTGAAAAAATCTCCCAATTGGAAAAAGATCATAAAACAATTATAGATAGTTTTATGGTAATGGCGCCCTCTATGCTCTTCAGATTGAAAAAAACAGACGATCCCTTATTGTTTGTTCCCTTGGGCAATAATTACTTTTACCTTATTTACAAGTGGGGGAATGATTTGTCTTTTTTTAGAAAATTATGGGCATGGCCCTTCAAGACAATCTGGAACCTTCTAATCGCTATTTTATTTGTTAGCTTTTTTGCTACAATTTTAACCCCCTATCAAATTTTCACTAAAACCCCAACTCCTAACACCTTTTGGATGTTGTATTTTTTCATGTTTAAGGCGATTGCGTCTATAGTATTGTTCTACGGTTTTGCTTTGGGAAAAAACTTTAATCCCGCTATTTGGAATAATCGGTATGATAAAAACTAAATGTTCTTATGCCCCAAGAATATGTTGAAACTTTTAAAGAAAGCCTAATTAATGCAATACCTGAATTGAATACATTGGGTCAGATTCGCATCACTCCTGTAGTAAAAGACCCTTCTGCTTCAGCCTATCTTGGAGGATTTGGTAACATGACCACAATCAAAGTATTTGGGTTCATAAAAACGAACAGCAAATTACTATTGAGGGTCTCGATTCACTAGATTTATAATATTACATTTTCATATATTTGCCCCTATGAAAAAATTGACTATACTGCTTCCATTATTGCTCTTGTTATGCATTCCAAATAACACTAATGCTCAATCTAATCCCGATGAAATGGGGGCTTGGTATATTTATATTTTCAATACTCGTTTTAAGAAAGACAGTCTTTGGGGAATTCAGGGAGACATTCAACACCGGAATTATAATATCATTGGTGATTTACAACAATTGCTCATTCGTGGAGGCTTAACTTATATGCCTAAAGAGAGCCCTTTAAAACTTACTTTAGGATACGGATACATCAGTAATGGATCGCAAGGAGACGTTATTGAGACTTTGATCGAACATCGTATCTATCAAGAATCTTCATTTCCTGTCAAATTGGGAAAGGGTGTATTTTCCAACCACCGATTTCGTTATGAAATTCGTTTTGTGGAAAATCAAGATTTTAGAACACGTTATCGTTATAGCATTTTTTTAAACATTCCTCTCAACAATCTCATCATCGAACCGAATACAGTTTACCTCTCTCTTTACAACGAGGTCTTTGTTAACGGACAACGCAAAATCGGAAACGGAAAAACCGTTTCCTTTTTAGATAGAAATCGTCTTTATGGGTCGCTTGGCTATGTTTTCAGTAAAGGTCTGAAAATGCAGTTTGGAATGATGCGACAAACTTCCAACAAGTTTGGAAAAAATCAAATTCAATTGAGTATACATCATAGTTTTTGACCAAAATTCATTGAATAGTTCTTATTAAAATCTGATCAGGAATACATTTTATTTCTCAACTCTTTGATTTTCGTATCTCCCATATAATCATCGAAGTTGCTGTATCTATCAATGACACCGTTAGGGGTTAACTCTAAAATACGATTTCCTAAAGTTTGCGCAAAAGCATGGTCATGCGTGCTACAAAGTACAGTCCCTTTAAAATTTTTTAAAGAATTGTTAATGGCAGTAATCGATTCTAAATCCAAGTGGTTTGTAGGCTCGTCAAAAATCAAGACATTTGCCCTTGACATCATCATTTTAGAGAGTATACAACGTACTTTTTCTCCCCCAGAGAGTACATTAGAAGCCTTTAGAGCCTCGTCACCACTAAACAACATTTTACCCAAAAATCCACGGATGTAAACCTCTTCTCGCTCCTCCTCTGTATTGGACCACTGTCGTAGCCACTCCACAAGAGATAGATCCGAAATGAAAAATTCTTCATTATCCAAGGGCAAATAGGCCTGAGCAGTGGTAATTCCCCATTCGTACTTTCCACTTTCTGCTATCAGCTTCCCATTAATGACCTCGTAAAATGCACTAACTGCTCGAGAATCTTTGGAATAAACAATTGCTTTATCCTCGCGAGCAATATTGAAATGAATCTGATCAAAAAGTTTTTGTCCATCAAGGCTATAGGATAAGCCCTCAACATTCAAAATCTGATCCCCGGCCTCTCGCTCCTGTTCAAAAATAATTCCCGGATAGCGGCGGCTGGAAGGGCGAATTTCTTCTATGTTAAGTTTATCTATCATCTTTTTTCTAGAAGTTGCCTGTTTGGATTTAGCGACATTAGCTGAAAATCGGGCAATAAATTCTTCTAATTCTTTCTTCTTTTCCTCTGCCTTTTTGTTTTGTTGTGCCCTTTGTCTTGCTGCTAGCTGACTGGATTCATACCAAAAAGTATAGTTACCAGAGTAGTGGTTGATCTTTCCAAAGTCTATATCGGAAATGTGAGTGCATACAGCATCGAGAAAATGACGATCGTGAGACACTACAATTACCGTGTTATCATAATTGGCCAAAAAATTTTCCAACCAAATAATGGTATCGTAATCCAAGTCATTGGTTGGCTCATCCATGATTAATACATCGGGATTACCAAACAGCGCTTGTGCTAAAAGCACCCTTACCTTTTGTTTTCCATCTAAATCAGCCATAGACTTTTGATGAAGTTGAGCGCGAATTCCTAAATTTGACAATAGGGAAGCAGCATCGCTTTCAGCGCTCCAACCTTCCATTTCCTCAAATTCAATCTGTAATTCCCCCACCCTTTCACCGTCAGTATCTGAAAAATCAGGTTTTGCATAAAGGTCTTCAATATCTTTTTTTATTTTGAAAAGGGGTTTATTTCCCCTTAAAACGGTTTCTAGAACAGGAAAAGCATCGAAAGAATTGTGGTTTTGTTCCAATACAGACAAACGTTTTCCAGGTTCTAAAAACACAGAGCCTGAGTTTGCTTGTTGCATTCCACAAATTATTTTTAAAAAAGTAGATTTTCCTGCACCATTTGCTCCAATGACACCATAGCAATTGCCAGGTGTGAAAGTAACATTGACCTCATCGAAAAGTACCCTTTTTCCAAATTGAACCGATAAATTATTGACAGACAGCATAACTTTAACTTTCCATTGGCAAAAGTAAATATTTCTCTCACAGTGTTTGCTTTTTTTTAAAGTTTAGTTGGTGTAAATTGCATTGTAATATGTGTAAATCAAAACATTTCCTACTCATTTGTCTTTTGTTATGGGTAGCCAATTTAATCTCTTGTAAAAAAGAAGTTGAAATAGACAGAATTTTCTTTGGTGGGCAGATAGTTAATCCTTCCTCAACCTATGTGACCCTATACAAGGACAACAAGAGAATTGATTCGCTTCCTCTTAACCTTAACTACCGCTTTTTTAAATATTATGATTCCTTAGATTCAGGAATTTATAAGATTGAACATATTCCCGAATACAAATCTGTTTTTTTAGAGAAAGGTGATAGTATTTGGGCTCGAATCAATGCCTCTTCCTTTAATGAGTCAATTGTTTATTCTGGTCGTGGCTCAGCAAAAAACAACTTTATGATGGATCTACTGCTCAGTTTTGAGAAAGAAAATAGCTTCCTGTCTTCTAAATATTCCAGTGATAGCAAAACATTTACAAAACTGATTGACTCCTTGCTAATAGAGAAAAAAAACAAGTGGATTATTATGGACTCTATCAATAAACTTTCTCCCATAGCTCAAAAGATAACCCAAGCTGCCTATATCTATCCCTACGCCACCCGAAAAGAACGCTATGCACTCCTAAGAGGTACTTTTTGGAAAAAAAAACAAGATTCTATTTATTTTGATTTCAGAAAATACCTAAGCCTGGCTGAAACAGATTTGGCTTTTTTTGATCCGTACATTAATTATCTACTAAATTATTTGAGTAAAAAAGCACTTGACAGTACTGAAAACTATTTTATAAATAGACAAAAAACAGATTTTAACATCAAGCGATTACGACTTATAAAATCCCATATCAAAGGAAGTGTATTAATAAATAATCTCTCCAGAGCATTGGCGTTTGAAGAATTGATGAAAACTGAAAATCAAGATTATCATGAAAAATTTCTTCAAAATTTTCTGTTGGTCAATACTTCCAATTCTTATCTCAAAGAGGTCTTTGAACTGCATAATGATACAGAAATGATGTCAGCTGGAAAAATACTGCCGGAACTAAAACTACAAAATCACCAATTGGAGATAATAAGCACTAATGATATAATCGAAAAGCCAACTGTATTTTATTTTTGGTCTCAAACCCAGATGAGTCATTATCGTAATACTGTAATTAAGGCAAAAGCCTTGGAAGAACTATTTCCAAAATATAAATTTAAAGGGATTTGTATCCAACCATTCAATGAAATTGTTTTTCAGGTCCACCGCATGATGGGTATCGATCCCGAAACACAGTTTGCGTTTACCAATTTCGATAAAGACAGTAAAAAATGGGTCCTCTCACTACTCAATCGAGCCATAGTAGTCAATGCCGATGGAAGGATCAAAGAAGGGTTTGGAAACTTTAGCGCACCTGATTTTGCTGATTTACTCAGATAAAATTAATTTCCTTTTTTGTAGTCCTCCAAAAACTTTTTTAGTCCAATGTCTGTCAAAGGATGTTTCAACAAGCCTGTAATGGTATTAAGCGGTCCTGTCATTACATCTGCGCCTATTTTAGCACAATTGATGACGTGCATGGTATGACGTATCGAAGCGGCCAATATTTCGGTTTCGAAGGCATAATTGTCATAAATTTCTCTGATTTCACTAATCAAGAACAATCCATCTGTCGAAATATCGTCCAATCGACCTATAAAAGGGGAAACGTATGTTGCTCCAGCTTTTGCTGCCAAAAGGGCTTGTCCCGCTGAAAAAATAAGTGTACAATTTGTTTTGATGTTTCGATCTGAAAAGTATTTTAAAGCCCTAATTCCATCTTTAATCATGGGGATTTTTACAACAATTTGAGGGTGTAATGCAGCGAGCTGTTCCCCCTCTTTGACCATGCCTTCAAAATCAACAGCAATGACCTCGGCAGACACATCCCCGTCTACAGCTTCGCAGATGGCTTCATAATGTTTTAGAATGTTGTCTATACCCGTAATTCCCTCTTTTGCCATGAGGGAGGGATTAGTGGTTACACCATCCAGAACGCCTAGTTCTTGGGCCTCTTTGATTTGGTTTAAATTAGCAGTATCTATAAAAAATTTCATTTTTAATGGATTAAGATTAAACTTTATAGTGATTTATAATGATTTTTTCGAAAACATTATCCGGCAATACCCGCTTAAAGAATATCGACAATTTTTGAAGAAAAGTACCAGATTGATAATGCACCTTTCTTTTTTTACTACTAATGATTTTGTGGACCATTCGGGCAAAATCATTGGGATCAGCTCCTTTTACAACGTGATGGTCTATAGTTTCGAGTGATAATTTATAAACATCGTAATAGGGAGAATCTTGTTTTAGTGGAGTGTAGATACGTCTTTCAGCAATATCAGTGGAGTAATCTCCGGGAGCCAAGGTCACTACATCAATACCAAAGCGCTTCACTTCCATTCTAACTGATTCAGAAACAATGCTCAATGCACTTTTGGATGCAGAGTATATGCCTCTATATGGGAGTCCAATATATCCCCCTATAGAGGTTACATTGATTATTAAACCCGATTTTTGTTCACGCATTACAGGTAACACTTTTTGGATCAAGGTCAAGGGACCGAAGAAGTTAGTAGTAAAATGAGACTGTATATCGGTCAAATTTGTTTCTTCAACAGCCCCTGTTATTCCAGCCCCTGCATTATTAATCAAAACATCAATTCTCCCAGTTTTTTCCATAACTTGTCTCACCAATTGTTTAGCGGCTCCTGGTTTGTTTAAATCAAAAGGGAGCAGTTCAAAACCGATCTTAGATCTGTATTTTTTAGGGTCTCTGGAAGTTCCCATTACATGAAAATCATGTCCTGACAAATAGGAAGCTGTTGCTTTGCCAAGGCCAGAAGAGGCACCCGTAATTAAAACTACTTTAGTCATGTAAAATAAAAAAGGGCAAGTGAACTACATCACACCGCTACGACCGCCTACCCTTGCTGCGTTCCCGCCCTGGGGGGATTCGGCAGGAGCTGGTTGCGCAGAACTTGCCCAACACAAATATAATATGTTTCAAGCGTTAGACAATTATTTTAAATTCTTAATTTTAGAGACAATAATATACTCATTAATGTCAAATGAAAATTTGGATTTTACTTATCTCCTTGCTTTTTCTAAAGTGCAACGCTGACATCAAAAAGGATTTCAAACTAAGTCTTTTAAAAAAAAGCAAAAAATACACCCCTAATGATACGCTAAATGTCATGCTTATTAACGAAAAGAATCATCCTATCGATTCGGTAGTTTACCATTTAGGGGGGCAAAAAATTAGTAATACTCAATCTTTGAAAAAAAAATCTTTGGGAATTTATAATTTGATCGCCTCGGTTTACATTTCAGGAAACAAATCCGAGTATAAAGAAAGGATCACCATTCTTTCTCCTTCAACTCCAAAACTATATACCTACACAATTCTAAATGAATATCCTCATGACAAAACTTCATACACTCAGGGATTAGAGTTTTACCGTGATACCCTCTACGAAAGCACAGGTCTCAGGGGTAAATCTAGTTTGAGAAAAGTTAATTTCAAAACTGGAAAGATATACCAAATGGTTGCTTTGGATCAGGTATATTTTGGTGAGGGTATTTCTATATTAAACGACAAACTATTTCAACTTACATGGCAAGGTGATATGGGTTTTCAATACAATCCAAATCAACTTAAAATGGAACGCTCTTTTGCCTATCAAAAGAGCAAGGAGGGTTGGGGACTCTGTAATGATGGTCAAAAATTATATAAGTCAGACGGATCACATCAAATTTGGATCTTGGATCCTCGTACCCAAAAAGAAACTGGAAATATTCAGGTGATGACTGATAAAAATGCAATTAAAAAAATTAATGAATTGGAATGGGTGGATGGTAAAATTTATGCTAACACTTATCAATACAAAAAAAACGTAGGAATTATTATAAATCCAAAAATTGGAGCTGTTGAGGGTGTCATTGATTTTACAGGACTAAAAAGCAAAGTAGAACAAGTGTCCAATTTGGACGTACTAAATGGAATAGCATATCACCCCAAAAGAAAAACTTTTTTTGTAACTGGAAAGAACTGGAGTAAATTGTTTGAAGTCAAAATAGAACTAAAACAATGAGTCATCGTTATATATGTCTGAACCTTGTAACCAAAGAACATTTAGACGATCTCAATCACGTTAACAACGTTCAGTACCTTTTTTGGGCTCAAGAAATTGCCAAAGCCCACTGGGAAAATTTAAATATTTTTTTGAACGAAACCTCTGGTGTGTGGATGGTGAGAAATCATCAAGTTAACTACAAGTTAGGTGCTTTCTTAGGAGACATCGTCAAAGTTGAAACCTATGTAAAAGATGTTCGTGGACCGCTTGCTATTCGTGTTGTAGATTTTTATAACGACAAAACAAATCGACTTTTAGTAAGCTGTCAAACTCAGTGGTGTTGGGTTGATTTAGAGACAAGAAAACCCCTAAAAATCTCTCAAAAAATTAAAAAACTTTTTTTAAGTACTAAAGCTATTATTTGAAAGTTTTTAGTGAGTATGACAATCTATCTTTAGGATTAATTCAATTTGAATCAATTTGATTGAATTTCAAGTTTATCATAAGCTAAATATACATTTTCTGGGAGTTTTTTTGAGAGTTCATCGTGAAAGCCCAGTAAATGACTGATATGGGTGAAATATGCACGTTTAGGCTTCAGTAATGACACCATTTCTAAAGCCTCTTCCAAGTTTAAATGAGCGCGGTGAGGATTAATTCTAAGAGCATTCAATACCAAAACATCACAATGCTTTAGTTTTTTTAACTGATCTTTTTCAATTCTCTTAACGTCTGTCAAATATGAAAAATTATCTATTCTAAAACCCATTACAGGGAGTTGATTATGCATAACCTCGATAGGAATGACCTGTTTACCATCAAGCGAAAATACAGTGTTTTTTTTGATCCTATTGATATCTAAAGCTGGGGTGCCTGGATATTTGTTTTCAGTTTCAAAAATATAGGAGAAACGGATCGCTAGGTTTGTCACTACCCTATCGGTAGCATAAATAGGGATATCCCCTTGTTTAAAGAAGAAAGGTCTTATGTCATCTATTCCTGAGGTATGGTCTGCATGTTCATGGGTAAACAACAAACCGTTTAAATGATTACAACCTATCCTCAACATCTGTTGACGAAAGTCAGGACCACAATCAATTACATAATTTTGATTTTTCCATTGTAGCATAACAGAAGATCGCAATCTCTTGTCTTTAGGATTATCACTTAAACAAACAGGATGTTTACTCCCTATTACAGGAATCCCTTGAGAAGTTCCAGTGCCAAGAAAAGTTATTTTAATCATATTACAAATTCAAAAGTAAATATATAATGAGATATAAAACAAACTTTGTAGTTTTATGTCATATTCTATATTATGCCAATAACTCTTCCAGGAGATAAAGAATTTGAGAAACGACCCTCCATCGAACGTAAAACTTTAAGAATCAATTTAAACGATCGTATCTATGGTACTTTTGCCGAGATAGGTGCAGGTCAAGAAGTTGCTCGACATTTTTTTAGAGTAGGGGGTGCTTCGGGAACAATTGCCAAAACCATAAGCGCCTACGATAAAAATTTCAGTGATACCATATATGGTGAAGAAGATGACGGGAGATATGTTACCGAAACAAGGCTTCATAAAATGTTGGAAAGGGAAATCATGCTCCTAGAAACTCGAATTCCAAGACAGAATCATCCCGACAAAATGTTTTTTGCTTTCGCCAATACCGTAGCGACCATTGATTTTGCAAAAAAATACAAAGGACACGGATGGATGGGTATTCGCTACCAGATTGCTCCGGAGCAGCCTTTTAATGAAATCATGATTCACCTTCGATTCCACCAATCAGAGGCAAAACTCCAACAAGAGGCTGTCGGAATTATGGGGGTTAATCTGGTTTATGGTGCTTTTTACAATCACGATGAACCCAAAAAAATCATAAAACACCTATACGATCACATCGACAATACGGCAGTTGAAATTGACACAATCAATTTATCGGGTCCTGTTTTTGACGGAGTTGACAATCGTCTTTTAAGTTTATTACTCCTTAAAAATGATATGACAGATGCTGTTATGTTCAATCCCGAGGGAAATAACGTTCTTCCCGCTAGGGTCCTTTATAAAAAAAATATCTTGGTCTTGAGAGGAAGTTTTAGGCCTGTTACCAAGGTCAATATTGACATGTTCAAAAAATCTTATGATATATTCATAAAGGAACAAAATGTTGACGAGAAAAAAACAGAAGTCATCTTTGAAATTACTCTTTCCAATCTTACATCTCAAGGAGAGATTGACGAGTCGGACTTTATGGATCGCGCCAAACTACTTTGTTCCTTAGGACATACGGTTATGATTTCAGATTTTAAAGAGTACTACAAAATGGTAGATTACCTCTCTGAATACACCAAAGAACAAATCGGTTTGACCATGGGGGTGAGTAACTTTGTTGAAATATTTGATGAACAATACTACAAAGACATAAAAGGGGGCATTCTAGAGGCTTTTGGCAAAATGTTCCACAACAACCTCAAGGTTTACCTTTATCCCATGAAAAATGCTGAAACTGGCGAAATCCTCAACTCCAATAACCTCAAACTCCACCCCAGAATGAAAGATTTTTACAAATTCTTCAAATACAATGGTAAAGTGGTAGATATTTTTGACTACGAAAGTGAATATCTCTCTATCTTTTCCAGAGAAATTCTCACCAATATAAAAGAAGGTAAAAACCAATGGAGAGATCAGCTTCCTGAGGGAATCGCGGAGATGATTATGAAAAACAAAATGTTTGGCTGGAATGAAAAAAAGGTCAAAGCCTAAATTTCTTCCAATATTTGCGCCGCGTGATCTTTAGTTTTTACCTTACTTATCACTCTTTCTATCTTGCCTTTCTCATCAATCAAAAAAGTTGTTCTATGAATACCATCATAAGCTTTTCCCTGAAATTTTTTGGGTCCCCATACCCCAAAGCCATTAATAAGTGATTTATCCACATCTGCGAGTAAAGTAAAAGGCAAATCATACTTTTCCGCGAATTTTTTTTGTTTTTTAGATGAGTCCGCACTGACTCCAAACAATTGATAACCTTTTTGTTGTAGAGCTTTATAATTATCCCTTAGGTTACAAGCCTCAGCAGTACATCCTGGCGTATTGGCTCTTGGGTAAAAAAACATAATACTTTTTTTTCCAGTCATCTCAGACGAACTAACAGTATTTTCATCTTGGTCAACGGTGGTAAATGAAGGAATAACTTCTCCTGGTTGTAGTGTATTCATATTTATTTTTTATTTTGAATCGAAATAACAAAAAATCTGAATGACTAAAAAGGAAAAGGTTTTGTTTGTGATTGAAGAACTGGAAAAATTATATCCCGAAATTCCAATCCCTTTGAATCATAAGGATCCATATACTCTTCTCATTGCAGTCTTGTTGTCTGCTCAAAGTACAGATGTTAGGGTCAATCAAATCACACCAATATTGTTTGAAAAAGCAGATACACCAAAGAAAATGATTAATCTGACTATTGAGGAAATTAGAGACATTATTAAGCCAGTAGGACTTTCCTCGACAAAATCCAAAGGTATCCATGGATTGTCACATATTTTGATCAATGAATATCAGGGTGAAGTTCCCAAAAGTTTTGAGGCACTTGAAGCACTTCCAGCAGTTGGCCATAAAACAGCCAGTGTGGTTATGTCTCAAGCTTTTGGCTTTCCTGCTTTCCCAGTTGACACACATATTCATAGGTTAATGTACCGATGGGGCTTATCGAAAGGTAAAAATGTTGTTCAAACAGAACGAGATGCAAAACTTCTTTTTCCAAAAAACAAATGGAACAAACTGCATCTTCAAATGATATGGTACGGAAGAGAATACTGTCCTGCCAGAGGGTGGAATATTAACAAGGACTTTATTACGAATACTATAGGTCGTAAATCAGTGGTTAATAAGCAGGTAAAAAGATAAGATTTTAGTCTTTTTTATCTATGTTTTTGAATTCCTTTTTGTTTTGCTCGAAGTATTTTGAAAAAGCCAAAATACGTTTAATAACAAGTGGACGAGGTCCTTTAACAATATTTTTTTTCTTAGAGTAATTTTGCTCCATTCATATGATGTTTACCATATTAACGAAGAAGAAGGGTCAAAATTGTCTAATGTGTCAAAAGAATTTGATTTTCCTCGATCATTTTCCTAAGGTTTATAATTGCATATCTCATCCTGCCTAGGGCAGTGTTGATACTTACTCCCGTAATATCGGCAATTTCTTTAAAGCTCATATCTCTATATAGACGCATATCCAAAACCTCTTTTTGATCTTCTGGAAGCTCAGTAATAAGATTTTGCAAATCATTTACAACCTGATCTTTAATTATGCTATTTTCTGCATTGGGAGAATTGTCTGTTATGAATTGAAAAACATCATAATCATCACTAGCTTCAAATTTGGGCATGCGATTAGATTTTCTAAAATAATCGATTATTAAGTTATGTGAGATGCGCATCACCCAAGAGATGAACTTTCCTTCTTCATTGTACACACCTTTCTTCAAGGTTTTGATGACCTTGATAAAAGTTTCCTGGAAAATATCTTCAGCGATGTCGCGATTAAGAACTTTAGAAAAAATAAAGTTATAAATCCTAGACTTGTGCTTATATATCAATATTTCAAAAGACTTTTCATCTCCTAAAATATATTCTTTAACTAAATGAGCATCGGTTTGTTGATGGACTTGTGAAGTTTGCATATACTACCTTTTATCAGCAGAGCTGTTTTAAACGAAACGTTAAATATTAAAAAGTAGTTTTTTGCTATAGGCAATTACAATTATAATTCAAATATAGTCATATTTTAATGAAAATCAAGTGATTAATCATTTGATTTAATTTTAATATGTTGTTTTAACTGTTTGCCAAGATTAGTTGTAAATTGATGGCTTTATTTTTTTATGAGCAAAGTTCTTGATTTAGATACCAAAAAACACATCATTATTAAGGGAGCTCAACTACACAATCTTAAGAAAATTGATGCTGTTTTCCCCAGGAATTTAATGACTGTAGTTACAGGATTATCAGGGTCCGGGAAGTCCTCATTAGTCTTTGACACACTTTATGCAGAGGGTCAACGTCGATACGTTGAAAGTCTTTCATCATATGCTAGACAGTTTATGGGAAAACTCAATAAACCAAAAGTTGAAAAAATCACAGGCATTTCTCCTGCTATTGCTGTTGAACAAAAAGTTACCTCCTCCAATCCACGATCTACGGTTGGAACCAAAACAGAAATCTATGATTATTTAAGGCTCCTCTATGCCAGAATTGGAAAAACCTTCTCCCCTATTTCAGGAAAACAAGTTAAATGCGATAGTGTTAAGGATATCTTGGAATATATCAAAAATCAGTTTCCTAATGGAAAAAAACTACTTCTCCTAGCCCCTATAGATCATGATAGTGGAAACAAAAAAGACAGATTAAACATATTAAAACAGCAGGGATTTGCAAGAATATTTATCAAAGGGGAAGTATTAAGAATTGAGGATCTCACTGGCGATCTCAAAGAAAAGTATGACCTTGTCGTAGACAGAATCATTGTTCGTCATGAAGAAGATTTCTATCAGCGTTTAGCAGATACAATAGAAATTGCTTTTTATGAAGGGAAAGGGTCTTGTTCCCTCTGGTCATTGGATAAGAAAAAGAAAATTACTTTTTCCAATCGATTTGAATTAGATGGGATCACTTTTGTATCTCCTAACATCCATTTTTTTAGTTTTAATAATCCTTTTGGAGCATGCAGAAAGTGTGAAGGATTTGGAGATATAATTGGAATTGATGAAGAATTGGTCATCCCTGATACCAGTCGTTCTATTTTCGATGAGGCCATTGCTCCTTGGCGAGGCGCAGGCATGAGTAAATTCTATAAACAACTCATCGAAAACGCTTACAAATTTGATTTTCCAATTCATAAACCTTACTATCAACTTAGTCAAAAAGACATTAGTACTCTTTGGAATGGGAACTCTAATTTTACTGGCATCGATAAGTTTTTCAAGAAAATAGAGGCAAAAAACTACAAAATTCAAAACCGAGTATTGCTTTCGCGTTATAGAGGGAAAACAGTCTGTCATGAATGTAATGGATCAAGGCTTAGAAAAGAGACCAATAACGTAAAAGTTGGTGGTAAAACCTTGTCCAAACTCCTTCACCTCCCAATAGAAGAATTGGGAGTTCATTTCAACCAACTCCAACTGGATGCATATGAAAGCAGAGTGTCTGAACGTATTCTGAAAGAAATAAAA
>MDTG01090291.1_pt1 | contig 17497 bp, 17 predicted proteins | sample 811421 | NCBI WGS metagenome assembly MDTG01 (sample SAMN05326645, study PRJNA326480) | marine metagenome | isolation source: seawater | place: Pacific Ocean: South East | collected 2011
ATAGAAATATATTTAATAATTTTATATCAGATATAAGTATATTAAATAAATTAGGACTTTCGATTGTAGTTGTTCATGGTGGAGGACCAAGAATAAAAAGAGAGCTAGATAAGTCAAATATTCAAAGTAAATTTATTAATGGTTTAAGAGTAACAGATGAAAAAATAATAAATATAGTAGAAAGTGTGCTAATAGATTTTAACATAGATATTGTAGACTCCCTTAAAAAAACGGGTATCGAAGCTATTTCAATAAATACTAAAAAGAATAATGTTATAGAAGTTGAGCCTGAATCTGAAGAACTTGGCTTTGTTGGAAAACCTAATAATATAAATATTGATATCATAAAAAAAACACTAGAAAAAAATATAATTCCTATTATCTCTCCATTGGGTTTAGGAAAAAACAATCAAACATATAATATAAATGGAGATACAGCGGCAGGCGCTATAGCAAAATCTCTAAAATCAAGAAGATTGCTTTTAATGACAAACATAGAAGGTGTCTTGGATAAGGAAAAAAAATTAGTAGAGGAAATTACCTCATCAAAAATCTTAAAGATGATTGAAGATGAGACTATAACTGAAGGCATGATACCTAAAATTAATACTTGTTTAGATGCAGTAAATAATGGTGTTACTGCTGTTGGAATTATTGATGGAAGAAAAAAACACTCATTATTATTTGAAATATTTTCTGATAAAGGTTCCGGAACTTTAATAAGAAAATGAAAAATTTAAAGGAAATGAAGTATCTTCTTCTAGACCTCGATGGGGTTTGTTATGGCAAACACAATAATTACTCTTTAGAAAAAGTGTTCGGACAAGTGTCAAATCGTATGACAAAATTTATATCTGAAAGATTAAAAATAGATTTAAAAGAAGCAAAAAAATTACAAACTGATTATTTTTATAAATATAATACAAGTTTAAATGGGCTAATGATACACCACAAAATTCCACCTCAAGAATTTTTGAAGTACGTACACTCAATAGATTTGTCTTTTATGAAAGAGGATAAAGTTATGAGAAATGAACTTGAAAACTTAGATATGGAAAAATTTATTTTTACCAATGGCAGTGCTGAACATGCTGAAAATATTTTAACACACCTGGGGATATATGATCTTTTCGGAAGAGATAAAATTTTTGATATTCAAGATAGTGGCTACATACCTAAACCTGAAGCAAAAACTTTTGATTTAATGCTTAAGAAATTTGGTATTAACCCTAAAGAAACTATTTACATAGAGGATATTGCAAAAAATTTAGGTATAGGACACGAAAGAGGCTGCATGACTGTTTGGTTAATTAATGATGAACATTTTGGGAAAATAGACTCTAATAAAGATTATATTACCCATAAAATTGAAAATCTATCTTTATTTCTTAAAGAAATAAGGCTATTAAAAAGTAAATAAATTATGTCTATAGAAAAAATTATTAACAACGCTTGGGAAAACAAAGATCAAGTAAATCAAAATTCCGATCAAAAGCTTAAGGATGCAATCAATCAGATCATCGCTGATCTAGATAATGGAAAAGTAAGAGTAGCAGAAAAAATTAATGGTGAATGGATCACTCATCAACATATTAAAAAAGCTATTATGTTAAGCTTTAGAATTTATCCGATGGAAAATTTAAACGGGCCCTATAGTAGTTGGTACGATAAAGCTCATTTATTAAAAGGTAAAACTGCTGGTTGGACAAAAGAAGATCATGAAAAAGCTGGTTTTAGGATGGTTCCAAACTCTCCTGTAAGAAAAGGTTCTTATGTAGGAAAGAATGCAGTATTAATGCCATGTTATGTTAACATTGGAGCCTACATTGATGAAGGAACAATGATAGATACTTTTGCAAGAGCAGGGAGTTGTTGTCAAATTGGAAAAAATTGTCATATTTCAGCTGGCTCTGGTGTTGGAGGAGTCCTGGAGCCCGCTCAAGCATTACCCACAATTATAGAGGATAATTGTTTTATAGGGGCTATGTCGGAGGTTGTCGAAGGAGTTATTGTTGGCGAAGGTTCTGTTTTAAGTATGGGGATGTATATTGGACAATCCACTAAAATCGTAAATAGAAAAACTGGAGAAATTACCTACGGTAAAATTCCTCCATACTCCGTAGTTGTGCCTGGTTCATTGCCTGATAAAAATAATTCATCCTCCCCATCGCTTTATTGTGCGGTGATAATTAAACAAGTAGATGAAAAAACAAGATCTAAAACTTCTGTTAACGACCTATTAAGAGAATAGTTTTATAATGGCTACTATTAATGAACTTAAATTAGCAAAGGAACTTATTAAATTTCCAACGGTTACTCCTGTAGATGCTGGAATAATGAAGTTTTTAGAAAAAAAACTAAAAACTCTTGGCTTCAAAACCAAGATTCTTAAATTTAAAGAAAAAGACAGCAAACTAGTAAAGAATCTTTATGCGCGTTTAGGAAACAAAGGTCCAAATTTTTGTTATGCAGGGCATGTAGATGTTGTGCCAGCAGGAAATTTAAAAGACTGGACAATAAATCCTTTTAAACCCTCAATTAAAAAAGGGCATTTAATTGGAAGAGGAGCTAACGACATGAAAAGTTCTATAGCAGCATTCGTAGCGGCAGTAAGTAATTTCGTTGCCAACAAAAGAAAATTTAATGGTTCTATTAGTCTTTTAATTACAGGAGACGAAGAAGGTGTTGCAGTAAATGGAACTAAAAAAGTTGTCGAATATTTAAGAAAAAAAAAAGAAAAAATAGATTTTTGCTTAGTAGGAGAGCCTACAAATCCAAATAAATTGGGTGAAATGATTAAAATTGGTCGAAGAGGCAGCATGACTGGAAGACTAACTATTGTTGGAATTCAAGGGCATGTAGCATATCCTAATAAAGCAAATAATCCATCAACAGCATTAGTACAAATACTTAATAAATTAAAAGAAATTAAATTTGATAAAGGTACAAAAGATTTTCAACCTACTAATCTAGAAATAACAAAAATTAACATAAACAATTTTGCTGATAACGTTATACCTAGTATAGCAAATGCGACTTTTAATATAAGATTTAACAACAAACATTCTTCAAATTCTATCAAAAAGAAAATTAATAAAATTATAAGGCAAGTAAGTAACAAAAATAAATCAAGATATAAAATTAAGTATAGTGTTTCAGGTGAAGCATTTCTTACTAAACCTACTTCTACTACTTATATGATCCAAGATGTAATAAAAAAGATTACTAAAATTAAGCCTAGACTCTCTACTACTGGGGGGACGTCAGATGCAAGATTTATTAAAAAAATAGCTCCATGCTTAGAATTTGGTCTAGTTGGTAAGACCATGCACAAAATAGATGAGGCCGTTTCATTATCTGATTTGAAAAAATTAACAAAAATATATTTCGAAGTTCTTAAAAACTACTTTTAATGAAAACTGGTTTAATAACCTCAGATACTTATCAAAATCATAATACCGGGGATGGACATCCAGAACAAATCGATAGAGTTACAGCTGTAATAGATAATTTCAAAAAACTTAAATTAAAAAATTTAATTTGGAAAAAACCAGCCAAATTTAATAAATCTCTTTTAGAAACTACCCACAATTCTGACTACATAAATTTTGTAGAAAAATCTTTTCCTAAAGAGGGTTTGTCCTTTTTAGATGGCGACACAATTATTTCTCCAGGCAGTAAGGAAGCGACTGTAGATGCTGTAGGATCAATTATTGCGGCTATAGATGGAGTTCAAAAAAAAGAATTTAAAAATGCTTTTTGCGCAGTAAGACCACCTGGCCATCATGCAGAAAAAGATAAAGCAATGGGATTTTGTATTTACAATAATGTTGCAGTTGGAGCTAATTATTTACTAGACAAATATAAATTGAGTAAAGTTGCAATTATTGATTTTGATGTTCATCATGGTAATGGAACACAAAATATTTTTTATAATAATGAAAAAGTTTTATATATATCTACTCATCAGTTTCCATTTTATCCTGGATCAGGTTCTGATAAAGAAAAAGGGAAATTTAATAATATTTATAACATTCCTTTAGCAGCCGGAACAAACTCTGAAGAATATTTAAATGCCTATGAATTTGTTCTTAATAGAATAAAAGAATTTAAACCCAACTTTATACTATTTTCTGCTGGTTTTGATGCACACAAAGATGATCCACTAGCTCAATTACAACTTAATTCAAAAGATTTTTACGAGATAACAAAAAGAACTCTTGAAATATCAAAACATTATTGTGACGGAAAAATTGTATCAATTTTAGAAGGGGGATATGATCTTAATGCTCTTCAAGAAAGTACGACGATGCATGTTAAAGCTCTGTTAGAATTTAATTGAATATTTAAAAATAACTAATAAAAAAATTAAAATGAAACTTTATAGAATAAAAAAATCTAACATTGATAAAAAAGGTAGAGGTCTTTACGCTATAAAAGATATAAAACAAGGCACTAAAATTATAAATTACACTGGGAATATAATCACAAAAAAACAGACAGAAGAATCAAAAAAATTTGATAATTCAAAACCGATATATTTATTTAACTTAAATAGTAGGTATGATTTAGATGGAGATGTACCATGGAATACTGCAAGATTAATAAATCATTCATGTTCAAATAATTGTGATTATAATGGCAAAGGATTAAAACTGTGGGTCGTTGCTATTAGAGATATAAGAAAAGGTGAAGAGCTTACATGTGATTACGGTTTTGGATTCGATGAAGATTATAAACAATTTCCGTGCAAATGTTCCTCAAAAAATTGTTGTGGATATATTGTTCGAGCTGAATCTAGATGGAGAATAAATAAAAAGTTCAGTGTAACTTATCAAAAAAATAGTCCAATTAATAAATAATCTTCTCTAAAAAAAGACCATAAGCAGGAGCTGGGGGCGCACATAAATTTCTTTTTTTTGATTTAAAAATATAATCAAATTTTTTTAAAGTCCATTTTTTTTCGCCAAGATATTTTAAACATCCCACAATAGACCTAACTTGATGTTGTAGAAAAGATTTGGAAACAAAGTGAATTACAATTCTATTCTTTGTATACTTTACCCTTATTAATTTCATAGTTCTGACAGGACTTTTTGCATTACAACTAGAAGATCTAAAAGTTGAAAAATCATGTGTTCCTAATAACTTTTTAGCACCTTTTTTTAATAATTTTAGATCTAATTTATTAATCACATGCCAAACTCTTCCTCTATCAATAGATGGAACACTTGAACGATTTAAAATTATATATTTATAAATTCTTTCTTTTGCAGAAAATCTAGCGTGGAAATTTAGATCTTTTTTTTTTATTTTGATAATTGAAATATCTTTTTTATTTAAAAAAAAATTAAGTGAGTTTGTAAATTTATTCAAATTTTGAATTTTTTTAGTACAATTAAAATGTGCAGATTGTTCTATTGCATGAACACCAGCATCTGTTCTTCCTGATCCAATTAAAAGAATTTTTTCTTTTAATAGTTTGGATATCTCACTTTGAATGGTGCCTTGAATAGTTTTTCCTCTTTTTTGGATTTGCCATCCACTGAAATTTGTACCTAAATATTCTATAATGATTTGATATCTAAACATTATTTATTATTGAACCTTTCTTAATTTGAGATCCAAGAATAAATTCATTTATATTTTGTGATTTTTTTCCTTCTTTTTGAATTTCAAGTATTTTAATTGATTTATTATTTCCACAAGCTACTTCCAAATTTTCATTGAGCACTTCTCCAACTTTTCCAGTTCTATTGCAAACCTCAGCTTTAAGTATCTTAAATCTCTCTCCATTAAAAATAAACCAAGCCCCGGGGCTTGGAAATAGTCCATTAATCTTGCCAACAATACTTTCTGCAGGATCATTCCAATTAATTTTTCCCTCTATTTTATTTATTTTTTTTGCATAGGTAGCATTTTTATGATTTTGTTCTTTAAACTTTATTTTATCATCTAATATCTTATCTACATTATCTAATATCTTTTCAGCAGCTAAAAAAGATAATTTTTCTGATAAATTTTTTGTATTATCTTCGCTATTGATATCAATTTTATAAAAATTACAGACCGGTCCTGAATCTAGTTTTTCATTTATTTTCATGATGCTAATACCAGTTTCTTTATCTAGATTCATTAATGATCTTTGAATTGGAGCTGCTCCTCTCCATTTTGGCAATATTGATGCATGAATATTGATAAAACCTTTTTTTGTTAAATCTAAAAAATTTTTGGGTATTAGTTTTCCATAAGCTACCACTATGGCAATGTCAGCTTTTAAACTTTTGATATATTCATATTCCTCTTGATTGTTCTCTAAAAAAAGTGGAGTTCTAAATTCAATATTTAAAGTTTCCGAAATTCCTTGTATTGGAGATTTATTTATTTTTTGTCCTCTTTTTGATTTTTTTGGAGGTTGAGTGTAAACAACTGAAATTGGATATCCATTTTGATACAATGATTTAAGTACCGGTACAGCAAAATATGGTGTACCCATAAAAATTATTTTTTTTAACATGAATTAGACAACTATTCTATTTGGTTTACCTTTAGAAAGCTTTTTAATAATCATACTTTTTTTAAGTTTAGATAAATAATCAATAAACAAAATTCCCTCAAGATGATCCATTTCATGCTGAATACATGTTGCTAACAATCCCTCTGCTTTAATTAATTTTTTTTCTCCATTAAAATCTAAAAATTCTATTTCACATTTACTAGGTCTATCTATTTCAGCAAATTGATCAGGAACAGATAAACATCCTTCTTCATAAGTAGATTTTTCTTTATTTTTATTTTTTACAACTGGATTAACAAAATACATGGGTTGTTTTCTGTTTTCATCTTTGCTTATATCCATTACAATAATTCTTTTGGGTACACCAATTTGAATTGCAGCTAATCCAATCCCGTTTGCAGCGTACATTGTCTCTAACATGTCTCTCATCAAGTTTTGTTCATCCGAACCAACTTTATCGACTGGTTTAGAAATTTGCCTCAAAATCTTATTAGGCTCTGTAAGTATAGGTTTTATTGCCATATATGGTTATTTTAATATATATTTTATACTTTTAAAGGAAGAACTTTCAAAATAAATTGATTCCTCAATGGATCTATATCTAATTGACTTAGTACATTTATTATAAAATACATAGTATCTATATCAATATCTTTAATTTGATCTTGTCCCAAAACTTGTACGACTCTAAGCATCGCTGTGCCCATATCGCCCTTATCAATTAAATCTTGAATGTCACTTGGTATTTCGGAATCATTTACTTTATAAAGATTTTTATATTTATCATCGACCTTCACTCCATCAGACTTTAAAGCTTCAACTAAAATTATATCTTTTTTTGAAAAAAAATACTTTTTATCTCTTTTAATTTTCTTTAATAAATCATTCAAATCTTTTTCAATATTTTTGTCGGAATAATCATCTCTAAAATAATTTATCAATTTAGATTGGTGAAGAATCTTATTATTAATTTTAATATTAGTAATATTTTTTTCATTGCTCTTTTTCACAAAAGTATTATAAAAATTTTCATATTTTTTAGGAATTTTATCCTTTTCCAATTGACTCAAAAGCTTTTGTAGTTCTTGATCAAATGCATCGGATATATCATCCTTAATAAAAGAATTTTTGAGCATTTCCATTAATAGAATTTTTTTGGATGGTTCACTTGTAATTAAAATACCCTGATAAATTAAAGCTCTCCCTTTAACATTATCAAGCATTTTGTGTGATTGCTCAATGTTGATCAATTGATTTATTTTAAACTGGAATCTCTTATATAATTCATACAATTCAGATTCTTGATAATTTTTATCATGTGTAGCTTTCTCAATAGTAGAAATTTTTTGGAGATCTGTTAGCTCAATATCTTGAATATTGCCTAACAAATTTGAAGTTGATAAGTATTTCCATATTTGTTTTGATGTTTGATCATTTGGTTCAAATTTAAAATCTTTATTCACTTTATGTGAAAGATGAAATTCTAAAATATTTTTTTCTGAAATTTCTTTATCAGCTTCATCTTTAAAGCCTAAAAGAAAATTTATTTTTTTTTCAAAAAATTTATCTTTAAATCCTAATTCTTTTTTTAAATCTAAAAGTAATTGTGCTTCATTCATTTTGTTATCATTAATTAAACAATAAATATTAAATTTAGATAAGTATTCATCTTCAATCGGTTTGTTGATTTTAGAAAAAAAATCACATGATTTTCTAATATTAGAATTTGATAAATAATTATTAACTAAAAATTTTGTAAGTTTTGGATAGATGTTTATAATTTGATTTTTAACTAAATAATTTTCAATTATCGCGTAATCTGAATTCTTAATCAACCAATTAGAAATTATCTTTGAAAATTGTTCTTTTGTAATATTTTTTTCTGGAAAATATGAATTAGTTAAAAGTAATATACTTAAAATTTCAGAAGCATCTCTCGATAATTCTATTTTATTTAGACTATTAAAAAGACTGATAATTTTTTCTCCATCTGAATTCGACCACATATCAATATTTAGCCCATTATCTGCTGGATCATAAATACCAAAAATTTCAACTTCTTTAGAAGCTAACTCTTCATCAAGTTCTATTTCAACTTTATTTTGTTTTGAATTTTGCATATCATAAATTGAGTTTTCTAATTCTTTTTTTTCGGTATCTTCTGAGATAGAATTTTTTGGACTATTTTGTTTTTCTTTATCAAGGTTCCAAATATCAACGGGTTCCTCTTCAGCAACAACCCCGACGGAAACAAATAAAGAAAATATAATAATTGATAAATTTGCTTTATTTAACAATCTTAAGATTCTCATTTGGGATACGTTTTTCTATTTCTTTATTAGGTGAAGGAAAATCAATTTGATTAAGTAATACAATAATTACAAAAATTATAACAAAGACCAAGGAAAACTTGATCAAAAGTTTCAAAAAATTAAAATTTTTACTCGAGCTTGTTTTTTTTATAAATTGCATATATTCTTAAATATTTTCAAATTAAGACATATTTGTGTTTTTTCAATACAGAAACTTATGAAATCAAACAAAAACCTTGTATTTTTAGGGATGATGGGCTCAGGAAAGTCTACGATAGGAAAACTAGTTTCAAAAAGATTAAAGTTACAGTTTATTGACATTGATCATCAAATTGAAAATAAACTTAAAATGAAAATTTTAGATATATTTGAAATCAAAGGAGAAAAATACTTTAGAAACTTAGAAGAAAAAATATCATTGAAATATTTAAGAGAAGGTAAAAAAATAATATCCTTAGGTGGAGGGACTTTCTTGAACTATATCGTAAGAAAAGAAATACTTCAAAATCACTCGTCTTTTTGGCTATACTGGAGCCCTGAAATACTAATTAAAAGATTAAAAAAGAGTAAAAAAAGACCATTAATTCATGAAGCTAAAGAGGTAGACATATTAAATTTAATTAAGAAACGTAATAAGATATATTCAAAAGCATTATTCAAAGTTAAATGTGATAATCTCTCTAAATTAGAAATAGTAGATAAAATTATAAAAGTTTATGAAAACAATTAAATTTAAACTTAAAAATCAATCACAAAAATACCCAATTATAATTGGCAAGAATGCAATTAACTCTTTGTCATTATTTTTTAAAAATGAATTTAATCAATGTCTTTTAGTAATTGATAATGGAGTACCAAAAAAAATCCAACATAAAGTTCTAAGTAAACTTAAAAGAAAAAATATTACAATCAAATATTTTTTAGCAACTGAAAAAAATAAAAATCAAAAAAATGTAAACGCAATTTTAGATGTTTTATTGAAAAAGAATTTTAACAGAAATGATTGTCTAATTTCTGTTGGAGGAGGAATAACTGGGGATGTTTCTGGTTTTGCTGCAAGTATTTTTAAAAGAGGATTAAAATTTATAAATATACCAACAACTTTACTTGCTCAGGTTGACTCTTCAATTGGAGGAAAAACTGGAATAAATACTAAACACGGAAAGAATTTAATTGGAGCTTTTTATCAGCCACACTTAGTAATTTCCGATACAAATTTTTTAACTACACTCCCAAAAAGAGAAATTATTTGTGGTTATGGTGAAATTTTAAAACACTCAATAATTTCTAATAGAAAATTTTTTAATTTTTTAGATCAAAATGTTAATAAAATTTTAAATTTAAAATCTTTTTTTATTGAAAGAGCTATTTATGAAAGTTGTTTAATCAAAAAAAAGATAGTTGAAAAAGATGAAAAAGAAAATGATTTAAGAAAAATTTTAAACTTTGGACATACATTTGCTCATGCTTATGAAGCATCCCTTAACTATTCAAGAAAGCTCAATCATGGAGAGGCCGTTATTTTAGGTATAATGACTGCTTCAAAATTTAGTTTAAAACTTAAATATTTAGATAAAAAAGACTTTAATCTTATTGAAAAACATTTAAGCAAAGCAAAATTAATAAAAAAATTAATTTCTTTTTTTTCAAAAAAAGATATTAAAAAAATTATCTCTTTTATGACTAAAGACAAAAAAAACTATAATAAAAAAATAAATCTTATACTATTAAAAAAAATCGGGTTGCCTTATCTTAATCAAAACTTTACAACTAATCGTATAGAATTATTCTTAAAAAAAGAGCTATCTAATTAATATTTGAATTGAATGGATATATTCTTTTAATTCAAAGTTTAAAATCTTAAAAATTTTTTTATTACTTTCTATTCTGCTTAGATCAGCAAGTTGACGAGAAGCAATAGTTAATTTTAAGTGAAACTTATTCTCATTGAATCCTTTATGTTTTTTGTGCAAAAAACTCTTATCTTCAATTTTTATATTTTCAATTGAAAATTCTTGTGACAATTTTTTTTCTATAATTTGAATTAAATCATTTATATTCATAAATATTATTTGTTAATATACACTATGAAAAATATTTGTGACTGGAATAATTGTTCAAAAATTGGAGAATACAAAGCTCCCATTGAGAAAGATAATAGCAAAGATTATAGATTGTTATGTCTTGAGCATGTAAAGGAATTTAATAAGAATTGGAATTATTTTTCTGGAATGAATGATAATGAAATACTAAACTTTTTAAAATCTGATATGACGTGGCATAAACCTACACAAAGTTTTAGTTCATCAGATAATTTTTTTAAGGTTTTATGGAATAATACTCTCAAAAATGATTTTGATAAATCAAGCGTTGGTAACGACTATGACAAAATGAACCGCTTTAAATTTAATCATAAAGATATAAAAGCCTTTGGAATACTTGGTGTTTCAATTGGATTAAAATGGTCAAAAATACAAGAAAAATTTAAAACTCTTGTCAAAAAATTTCACCCTGATATGAATGCCGGGAATAAAAAATACGAGGAAAAACTGAAATTAATAACTTTAGCTTACACTCAACTTAAACAAACTTATAGAGAAAAAATTGACACCTGAATTAAACATTAAGCCAGATATAAAGATATCTGTAAATCAAACATTTGGCATAGACTCTGATATGGAAGTAATGGCTTTCTCAAAAAAATCTGAGTTTGTTCCTGAGATAGATAAAAATTATAAATTTGACAAAGATACCTCGCTTGCAATTTTGTCTGGTTTTGCATACAACAAAAGAGTTTTGGTTCAAGGTTATCATGGTACTGGTAAGTCAACACATATTGAACAAATAGCTGCTCGTTTAAATTGGCCATGTATTAGAGTAAATTTAGATAGTCATATAAGTAGAATTGATCTCATAGGTAAAGATGCAATTGTGCTTAAAGATGGAAAACAAATAACAGAGTTTAAAGAAGGTATTCTTCCTTGGTCAATTCAAAACCCTATGGCCTTAGTTTTTGATGAATACGATGCAGGAAGACCAGATGTTATGTTTGTTATTCAAAGGGTTTTGGAATCTGAGGGAAATTTTACTCTTTTAGACAAAAATAAAGTTATTAATCAAAATAAATTTTTCAGACTTTTTGCAACTTCCAATACTGTTGGTTTGGGAGATACTTCTGGACTTTATCATGGAACCCAGCAAATCAACCAAGGACAAATGGATAGGTGGAATATAGTTACAACTCTTAACTATTTAAGTTTAGATAAAGAAATGGAAATTATTTTAGCTAAAAATAAAAATATGAATAACTCAAAAGGTAAAGAAAAAGTTGCAAATATGATTAAAGTTGCATCTCTAACTAGAAGGGGTTTTATAGCTGGAGATATTTCTACAGTAATGAGTCCACGAACAGTTTTACATTGGGCAGAAAATACAGAAATTTTTAAAGATATAGGATATGCCTTTAGAGTAACTTTTTTGAATAAATGTGATGAAATAGAAAAGAATACAATTGCCGAATATTATCAAAGATGCTTTGGGGAAGAACTTCCTGAGTCATTTGTTAATATTCAAATTTAAATGAGTGACAAAATCCATAGTTTTAAAGAAAAATTCAGACAAGCTCTAACATCAACTGTAAAGGTTATTTCGGAAGACTATAAAATTCCAGAAAAAAAAAATGACGATAATTCAATTTCAAAAAACCAAAATTTATTTGAAATTGAAGAATTATCAAACAAAAATGATTTTTTAAAATTAAGAGCGAAAGCTGATACAGAGGCACTAAAAAAAAAATTTTCTAATAAAAGTATATATAATAAAAATCTTCCTAATAATGCATCTTGTAGATTACTCTATAATGTTGCTGAAAGAATAAGGTATGAGGTTTTAGGATCTAAAATGTTAAGGGGTATTGAAAAAAACTTATCCGAAAATTACATTAGAAAAATGAATCTTAAAAGAAAAGATCAACTCAAATCAAAAGAGGATGTGCCAATTTCAGAAGCTTTTGAACTTTATATGCTTAAAAAATTCCATAAAATAAAGCTTAATCCATTATCTTCTAAAATGTTAAATTTTTGGGAAAAAGATTTTAACGATTACATAGATGATCATATCGATTTTTTAAAAAAAAACTTAGAAAGTCAAGATAGTTATAGTTCAAAATTTTCTGAAATTTTTAATAAAATGGACATCTTTGACACTGAAGAAAATGATGAAACTAAAAATGAAGAAAATAAAGAAAATGAACTAGAAAATAAATCAAGTGACGAAGAAGAAAAAAATGACGAAAATAAAGAAAAAGATAGCGAAGATAAAGAATCACAAATAAGCTTAGATGGAAGCGCAAATATTGATGACTACAAAATTGATGAAAATCTTGAAGATACAGATTCAAGCAAAGAAAATGTTGAAAATGTAATTCAAAAAAAAAATTTGAATATTCTTGATCAAGATTACAAAATTTTTACCAATGAATTTGATGAAGTAACTAAAGCAGAAAATTTAGAAACTCCTGAAGAAACTTTAAAGCTAAGAAAAAGTTTAGATCAACAATTAGTAGCTTTCCAAGATTTGATTACTAAATTAGCAAATAAACTACAAAGACAATTATTGGCTAAACAAAATAGAGCTTGGGATTTTGATTTAGAGGAGGGTTTATTAGATAGTTCAAAACTACCTAGAATAATTATTGATCCTTATAACTCACTATCTTTTAAAAAAGAAAAAGATTTAGACTTTAAGGATACAATAGTAACTCTTTTAATTGATAACTCTGGCTCAATGCGTGGAAGACCAATTACAATAGCTGCATTGTGTGCTGATATTTTGTCTAGAACTCTCGAAAGATGTTCTGTTAAAACTGAAATTCTAGGCTTTACCACTAAAAACTGGAAAGGTGGAAAAAGTAGAGAATTATGGAACAAAAATAATAAAATTAAAAATCCTGGCCGCCTCAATGATTTACGTCACATTATTTATAAAAGTGCAGATATTCAATGGAGACAAGCAAAAAATAATTTAGGATTAATGCTTAAAGAAGGATTGCTAAAAGAAAATATTGATGGAGAAGCAATATCTTGGGCATTCAATAGAATTCAAAAAAGGAAAGAGGAAAGAAAAATTCTAATGGTGATTTCAGATGGCGCACCTGTAGACGACTCTACTTTATCAGTTAATTCAGGGGATTTTTTAGAAAAACATTTAAAGAAAATTGTTAAATTTATAGAAAACAAAAGTGATATCGAAGTTTTGGCTATAGGTATTGGTCACGATGTATCAAGATACTATAATAAGGCTATAAAGATATCTGATGTAAACGAACTTGGTGATGTAATGGTTACGCAATTAAGCAATCTATTTGAAAATAAAAAAAAATTTCATTAAATTTTAATTAAATCTTTATTTTTCCATCTTATGAAAACTTCTGCACCTTTTCTTGTTTTAGAATTTTTACATATGACTTCGGCATAATTTTTTTCTAGCAAAGTTTTACCTATGAAAATACCTAAACCTAAACCAATTTTTTTGTTTTCTTTTAATGATGTATGAGATTTTAAATAAGGTTCACCAATTTTCGATAAAATATCTTTGGGATAACCATCACCATCATCCTCAATTAAAATGTCAGTAAAATTATTATCACTTTTTAAATTTATAAAGATTTTTTCAGAAGAAAACTTATTTGCGTTACCAATAAAATTTCTTAATCCATAAACTATTTCGATTGATTTAGTTATTTTTATAGAATTAGAATTTTGGTCAAAATTTAATAAAAATTTTTTAGAACTTATTTCCTGAAAGGATTTAACGATTTCATTAATATAATCTTCTAAACTAAGATCTTTATCAATAAAATCATCTTCAACAACAGGATTTAAACTCAATCTTTTTAAAATTTGATTACATCTTTCAACTTGAGTTGATAATAGTTCAATGTCTTTGATTATTTCTTTATTATCTTTAAATTGCACTATTAATTCTTGGGATATAATTTTTATTGTTGATAAAGGTGTGCTCAAAGAATGTGCTGCAGCTGCAGCTTGACCTCCCAATGAAACTAACTCGTGTTCTTTAGCCATCACTTCTTCCATTTTATTCAAAGCCTCTTTTCTTAATCTTGACTCAGATCCAAAGATTAAAGCAAAATAATTTAAAAAAACTAATGCAATAATTAAAGAAACCGGAATCGCATAATAAATATAAGGACTTACATGATAGTGATTACTTAAAGGTTCTGGCAAATCAAGTTTAAAAAAAGTAAGAAAAATAATAGAAAATGTCGTAATCAAAGCTAACATTAAATTAATCTTAAAACCTAAATTTGAAGATGCAAATATACATGGTATTATTAAAAAAATTGCAAATGGATTAGATATTCCTCCGGTAAGATAAATAAGCAAACTTAATTGAATAATATCAATTGACAAAAAACTAAAAGATGTTTTTTCTGTTAGTAAAGTTTTTTGATGTCTATAAATCAAAAATAAATTACTTAATGCTCCAAGTAAAATGACAAAGTTTGCAAAAATAAAATTAAACTTAAAATCTAAAAATATATAAACAAAATTAACTGTTAAAAATTGACCGAATATCCCAATCCATCTTAGGTTAACATAAATTGATTTTTTTAAAGTAAAGTATTTTGAAGTTTCAAAAAACTTCATTTCTAAACATCTAAATTTTGAACATTTATAGCATTCGAAATAATAAAATCTTTTCTTAAAGCTACATCATTCCCCATCAAAGTATGAATTAAACTTTGATCTTTTTTTAAATCTTTTGAATATTGTACCTGGAGTAAATTTCTTGTTTGAGGATCTAAAGTTGTGTTCCATAATTCATCGGGATTCATTTCTCCTAGACCTTTAAATCGCTGTATGCTCATCTTTGATTTTTCTCTATCAATAACTTTAGTAAAATCCTTACTCCCTTTTTTAAATTTTTTTAAATCTTTATTGTTTTTCAGAATATAATCTTCTAACTCTTTCTCATCTTTTATATAAATACTTTTTGCACCCTTGTTGATTTTAAACAAAGGAGGCTGTGCAAGATACACATGTCCACTCTCAATTAGTTTATTAAACGGTTTATTGTTAAAAAATGTTAATAATAAAGCTCTAATATGTGAGCCATCCACATCAGCATCGGTCATTATTATTATTTTTCCATATCTTAAATCTTTCAAATCTAATTCATTGGCTTTTGGATCAAGCCCCAAAGCATTTATTAATGTTAAAATTTCATTGGAAGAGATCATTTTTGATAATGCTTTTGTTCTTGCATCAGTCCCATTTTTTTTTGACTTTACATCTTCTACATATGTATTTAATATTTTTCCTCTAAGTGGAAGTACAGCTTGGTTTGTTCTGTTTCTACCTTGTTTAGCAGAACCGCCCGCAGAATCTCCCTCTACAATAAATAACTCTGTACCATCTTGTTTCCCAATTTGACAATCGGCTAGTTTTCCGGGTAAACCACTTAGTTCTAATGAGCCCTTTCTTCTAACACTCTCTCTTGCCTTTCTTGCTACATCTCTAGCTAGAGCAGCTTGCATAATCTTTGCTAAAATTATTTTTGCAATTGAGGGATTTTGATCAAACCATATCGATAATTTTTCATTAATTATATTTTCAACAATCATTCTTACCTCTGACGAAACAAGTTTATCTTTTGTTTGAGAAGAAAATTTAGGATCAGGTATTTTGGCTGACAATACGCAAGTCAGCCCCTCCTTAATATCATCACCTGAAATAGTTAATTTATTTTTTTTTAATAAATTATTTTCATTTGCATATTTATTTATGACTCTAGTCAATGCACTTCTAAATCCTAATAGGTGTGTACCCCCATCTTTTTGATAAATATTATTTGTATAAGCTAAAACATCTTCAGAAAAATTAGCATTCCACTTCAGTGCACATTCAAGTTCTATATTTTGTTTATTTCCCTCAATATATAAAGGTTTTTTAAATAAATTATTTCCATTTTTATTCAATAATTTTTCTCTTTTTTCATCAAGAAAATCTACAAACTCTATAACACCTCCTTCAAATTTAAATTCAGTTATTTTTTCTTTTTTCTGATTTAAATCATTAATAGTAATTTTTATCCCTTTATTAAGGAATGCTAACTCACGCATTCTTTTTATAATAGTATTAGGATTAAATTTTATTGAAGAAAATATTTTTTTAGAGGGCAAAAATGTAATTCTTGTTCCTGTTTCTTTTGATTTTCCTATAGCTTTGAGTGGTGATTTAGCTTCTCCATCTCTAAACTCAATAAAATATTTCTTTCCATCTCTATTTATCTCTAATTTTAGAATTTCAGATAGGGCATTTACAACAGAAACCCCCACCCCATGCAATCCACCTGAAACTTTATATGAATCGTGGTCAAATTTACCCCCAGCGTGAAGTTGGGTCATTATAACTTCGGCAGCAGATTTTTTTTCTCCTTTATGAATATCTACAGGTACTCCTCTTCCATCATCCTTTACTGTAACGGTACCATCACTATTAATATTAATATCAATATTTTTGCAATATCCTGCTAAAGCTTCATCAATGGAGTTATCTACAACTTCGTAAACCATATGATGTAAACCGGTTCCATCATCAGTATCACCAATATACATACCTGGTCTTTTTCTGACTGCTTCTAAACC
>MDTG01168651.1_pt1 | contig 17497 bp, 17 predicted proteins | sample 811421 | NCBI WGS metagenome assembly MDTG01 (sample SAMN05326645, study PRJNA326480) | marine metagenome | isolation source: seawater | place: Pacific Ocean: South East | collected 2011
AATGGAATCAAAGAAGTGAAACTTTATCAGGCTGAAGACTATTTTATAAAAAAATTTCAGGATTCAAATTTTTTAAAAATAAAAAATTCTCTTAAAGAAGATTTTATTAAATCTATACCTAAATTTTTATTCGAGCTATTATTTGTTTTTTTATTTTCTTTTTTTATTTTATTTAGTGTAAAAAAAGGGTTTGAAATTTCAAAAACTCAAGTAATAATAGGCATATTTGTAATAGCATCTTATAAACTCGCTCCATTAACTAACCGACTTTTAAATAGTTTTCAAAGTATAAAATTTAAGATTTATTCATTTAATAAATTTTTTGAAGAAATGAAAGAGGGTTTGAATAGTGAGTTGCATATATCAAATGAAAAAATACATTACTCAAAAAATATTGAACTTAAAAATATTGATTTTAAATATCCAGAAAAAGAAAATTATATATTCAAAAATTTAAATTTAAAATTACCATTTGGTACCTTTATTGGGATTTATGGTCAAAGCGGGTCAGGTAAAAGCACTCTATTAAATCTTATTTGCGGTTTATTAAAATCTGACAATGGTACAGTTCTTATTGATGATAAAATATTAGACTCCCAAAATCAAAATTGGATTAATCAAATAGGCTATGTACCTCAAAAGACCCATATAACTTCAGACACTTTAGCTGAAAATATAGCGTATGGTAAAAAAAAGTCAGAAATTAATTTTATTCATCTTAAAAAAGTTTTAGAGATGAGCAATTTAAAAGAATTAGTTAATAGCCTTAAAAGTGGCGAAAACACATTAATATCCGAGTCAGGAAAAAACATTTCTGGAGGCCAAGCACAAAGAATTGGAATTGCTAGGGGATTATATAAAAATCCAAAATTATTAATTTTAGACGAGTCGACTAGCAATCTTGATTATAAAACTGAAGAAGAAATATTAAAAACAATCAATAAATTAAAAGGTCAGATTACCGTTATTTTTGTATCACATCGTATCCAAACTTTAAAATATTGTGATGAAGTTTACGAGTTAGAAAATAATAATTTGTCAAAAAGAGGAAAATGAAAAAAAAACAAATTCCCATTGCAATAATTGGTGCGGGTAGGATTGCAGAAGAATATATAAAAGTTTTAAAATTATTTAAGACTAATTTTAAAATTAAGGGCATATATAGTAGAACAAAGTTAAAGTCTCAAAAAATTGCAAAAAAATATCAAATTCCAATTGTATCAGAAAGTATAGATGATTTATTTAAATCTACTAATGCCAAAGGTGTTATTATTGCAGTGTCAATTGTTTCAACTGGTAAAGTTTTAAAAAAGGTAATGAACTATTCATGGAAAAGTTTAGTCGAAAAACCGATTGGTTTAAATTTTTTTCAATCAAGTAAATTATCAAAGTTAGCAAAAAAGAGAAAACATTTTTGTTATGCTGCTCTAAATAGAAATTTTTACTCAAGTGTAATGAACTTAAAAAAGATTATTAATAAAAAAAAAAAATTTAAAAGATTAATTGTAATTAATGATCAGGAAGATTTAGTTAAAGCAAAAAAAAATGGCCATAATAAAAAAGTTTTAGATAATTGGATGTATGCAAATTCAATACATCTTATTGATCTTTTCAGAATTTTTGCAAGAGGCAAAGTTAAAAAAGTTGAGAACTTAGTAAAATTTAATTCGAGAAAACCAAATTTAAATTTTTCTAAGTTAAAATTCACATCTGGAGATAAAGGATTTTATAGATGTATTTGGAATAAACCATCACCATGGTCGGTTGAATTGTTTGTCGGAAATGATCATTATCAACTAAAACCTATCGAATATCTTACAAAGATTCAAAATGGCCATTTAAAAAAATATCCAATATCAAAAAAGGATCTTCAATATAAGCCTGGTTTTTACTCACAAACTGAGGAATTTTTAAATATTTTAAAAAAAAAGGAAAAAAAAAGTTGTTTACCAACCATTCATGATTCTTTAGTAACAATGAAAAATATTAAAAATATATATTTAAAATGAAAATTTTAATTACTGGATCAGAAGGCTTTATAGGCTCACATCTAATAGAAACACTTGTAAATAAAGGACACAAGGTAAGATGTTTTGTTTTGTATAATTCATTTAATAGCTTAGGTTGGATTGACAATTTGTCAAAAAATATCAAAAGAAAAATTGAAATTCATTTTGGGGATATAAGAGATATAAAATCTGTGACTAAAGCTGTGAATGGTTGTCAAAAAATTATCAATTTAGCATCACTTATTGCGATTCCTTATTCATATCAGGCACCTCTTTCTTACATAAATACAAACATCATAGGAACAACAAATTTATTACAAGTTGCACAAGAAAAGAAAATCAAAAAATTTGTTCAAATTTCTACGAGTGAAGTTTATGGCAGTGCAAAACATTTGCCAATGTCTGAAAATCATTCACTCAACGCTCAATCACCCTATGCAGCAAGTAAAATTGGTGCTGATCAAATGGCACTATCTTTTTATAAATCTTTTGGTTTACCTGTCGTGATAATTAGACCATTCAATACGTTTGGACCTCGTCAATCTCAAAGGGCAATTATACCTACTATAATTACTCAGGCACTAAAAGCTAAAACAGTCAAAGTTGGGTCAACATTTCCTAAACGAGATTTTACATACGTGGCTGATACTTGTAATGGAATTTTAGGTGCTTTAGATAGTGATAAAAAAAAAATAATTGGTGAAACTATAAATTTAGGTTCAAATTTTAGTATTTCAGTTTCAAGTCTTATTTTGGAAATATCAAAAATTTTAGGAAAAAAGTTAATCATTAAGAAGGAGAATATTAGAAAAAGACCAATTAATAGTGAAGTTGATAATTTATTGAGTGATAATAGAAAAGCAAAAAAACTTCTCAATTGGAAAATTAAATATTCTGGAAGAAAAAAATTTAGAGAAGGTCTTAAACAAACTATTAAATGGTATAGTGATAAAGAAAATTTAAAACTTTTTAGCTCAGATAAGTATGTTTTATAATGCTAGTGGAAAAAAATATTTTTAAAATCTTAAAAAAAATTTCTAAAAAGAAAAAAATATTTTTACACGAACCATCTTTAAATAAGCAAGATAAAAAAAACCTACTAAAATGTTTTGATAGTACATTTGTATCATCAGTAAATACAAAAAATTCTTTCAATCAACAATTTGCTAAAAGATTGAAAAAAATTACAAAATCTAAATACATTTCATTAGTAATAAATGGTACAGCAGCATTACATCTTGCTTTAATTTCATCAGGTGTAAAAAAAAATGATGAAGTTTTGATGCCAAGCCTTAATTATATTGCATCAGCAAACGCAACCCTTTACTGTAATGCTATTCCACATTTTGTAGATATTGATAAGAAACTTTTAACTGTTTCACCAAAAAGATTGAAAGAACATTTAAAAAAAAATTCTAAGATTAAAAATGGAATTTGTATTAATAAAAAAACAGGGAAAATCATTCATGCATTAATAGTTACTCATATATTTGGTATGTCTGCACAGATTGATGAGATATGTAAAATTTGCAAAACATACAACATAAAAGTAATTGAAGATGCCGCAGAAGCTCTTGGGTCTTTTTATAAAAAAAAACATTTAGGAAATTTTGGAGATTGTGGCATTTTAAGCTTTAATGGCAATAAGGTAGTTACTACTGGAAATGGTGGTGCATTAATTACAAATAACAAAAAAATTTTTGAAAAAGCAAATCATTTGTCACAAATTTCAAAATTAAGTAAAGGTTATTTCGATTATAGTGAAGTTGGTTATAATTATAAAATGTCGAATCTCAATTCAGCTTTAGGATTGGGTCAGCTAAAAAGGTTAAAACTAATACTAAAAAAAAAGGAGAATCTATTTAAAAAATATAAAAAAATTTCTAGCGAGAATTCATATTACAAAATTCTTGAAAGCTTAAAAAACTCAAAACCAAATTATTGGTTAATTACAATAATTTTAAATGAGAGGAACAAAAATTTAAAAAATAGATTGCTCAAAATAACTAATACAAATGGTTTTCAAACTAGGCCAGCCTGGAAATTACTGCACAAAATAGAATATTTGAAAAAATATCCTAGGGCGAGACTGGATAATAGTGACGAAATGTATGATAAGATCATAAATTTGCCAAGTTCACCAGACTTAATATAGTTATGACATTTATTATAGCTGAAATAGGAGTTAATCATAATGGCTCTTTAGCTTTAGCTAAAAAGTTATGCAAAATGTCGAAACTAGCAGGATCTAATGCAATTAAAATACAATCATACATATCTGATTTAATAGTTACTAAGAGCCTCGATCTTGCTCCATATCAAAATAAAAATATCCACTCTACGAAAAAAAATAAAAAAAATAAAATGGTTGATATGATAAAAAAATATGAACTAAGTTTTAAAGATCAAGAAAAAATATTCAAGTACTGCAAAAAAATTGGAATTGAATTTATCTCGTCACCTTTTGATTTAAAAAGTGCAGAATTTTTAATTAAAAAATTAAAACTCAAAAAAATTAAAGTAGCTTCTGGAGAAATAAATAATTATCCATTACTTAATTTCCTATCAAAAAATAAAATTGAAATTATTTTATCAACTGGCATGAGCAATTTACAAGAAATAAGAAATGCTTGTAAAATATTGAAATCAAAAAAAAAAATAAAGAAAATTACTCTTTTACACTGTAACACAGATTATCCAACAGAACACAAAGATGTAAATTTATTAGCTATGAACTTGCTTAAAAAAAAATTCAAGATGAGTGTTGGACTATCAGATCATTCTATAGATAACAGAAGTTCACTTTATGCAGTCAGTCTTGGAGCAACTATAATTGAAAGACATGTAACGTTGAATAAAAAAATGAATGGACCCGATCATAGAGCAAGTCTAGAATTCAACCATCTTAAAAATTTAATTGATGAAATAAATATTTTGAAAAAGATTCATGGAAAAGAAAAAAAATTTCTTACTCAAAGTGAAAAAAAAAACATTAGATTTGCAAGAAAAGTAATTGTTGCAAATAAAGATATTTTGAAGGGTGAACTGTTCAATGAGGATAATTTAACTACTAAAAGATCTAATAAAGGTATTAATCCAATGAAGTGGAATAAAATTGTCAATAAGGTCCGAGCTAAAAAGAATTTTTTTATGGATCAGGAAATTAAATTGTGAAAATTGCCATATTTTCAACTAACCGATCCGATTTTAGTATATTAAAACCTATTATAGAAAAATTAAAATATCATAATGCTAATTTTCAATTAATAGTTTCGGGATCTCATACTAAAGAGGCTACTTTCTTACCCAAAAAAAATATAAAAGACTTGCAGGTTAATTTTGAAAATAAAAATTTAAAATCTTTATTTAACAACTTATTAAAATACGAAAAAAAATTAATCAATTATTTAATCAAAAATAATTTTGATAAAGCTCTTATTCTTGGAGACAGATATGAAACAGTTTCAATAGCAAAAATTCTTAAAATTTTTAATATAAAGATATACCATTTGGGTGGTGGTGATGTTTCCCTGGGATCAATTGACAATAATTTCAGAGATTCGATTACGAACTTATCTGATATACATTTTGTTTCAAATAAATCTTCAAAGTTAAATTTACAGAAAAAAGGTATTAAAAAAAATAAAATTTTTTTATTTGGTTTGCCAAATTTAAATTTTAATTCAAAAAATCTTATTAAATTTGATGAAATTCTTAAAAGATTTAAGCTTAAAACTTCAAAAAAGAATATTTTAGTAACATATCATCCGGTATCTAAGTTAAATATCGCTCATTCTATTAAGGAGTTGAAAATTATTTTATCAGCGATACGCCATTTTAAATCAATAAATTTCTTTTTTACTTCATCAAATTTTGATAATGGTGGCCACAGATTAAATTTGATAATTAAAAATTTTGTATTACAAAACAGAAATTCTTTTTTTGTCAATTCATTTGGTCAGAAATATTTCTTTTCTTTTTTAGCAAAAATGGACTGTGTGGTAGGCAATTCTTCACAAGGCTTGAGTGAAACGTCATTATTTAAGGTGCCTACAATTAATATAGGAATTCGCCAATTAAATAGATTGAGTAGTAAAAATGTTATTCATTGTATTAATCCTAATAAAATTAAGGTAATTAGATTAATTAAATTCGCAATATCAACAAAATTTAAATTGAAAATTAAAAACGTAAAGAATCCACATTATACAAAAAATAGTTGTGAAAAAATTGTAAAAAAAATTTTAAAGGTTAATAATTGACTTTGTTTTTATGAATAAAAAATTAAAAAATATACTAATAAAAAAAAGTGAAAATTTAAGAATAGCTTTAGCAAGATTAAATAAATCAGGTGAAAGATGTCTGATTGTTCATGATAAATATAAGCTTTTAGGCACGTTGAGTGATGGCGATGTAAGAAGAGCTCTTTTAAAAGGTCTGAATTTTAATCAAAAAATTGAAAAAATTTATAACTCTAAAGCAAATTTTTTTTTTAAAGATGAAATTAATATTAAAAAATTTGAATATAATTTTATATCAAATAAATTAAGTATTTTGCCTATTGTTGATAGAAACAAAAAAATTTTATCTTTTCTTTCATCAAAAAATCTAAAAACAAAAAGTCTTATTAGGAATCACAAAATCAAAAACTCAGCTTTATTAGTAATGGCTGGGGGCTTGGGCACTAGAATGCGCCCCTTTACACTAGCGCTACCAAAGCCACTGTTACCAATTAATGGTCAAACTGCGATTGAAAGAATAATGCAATTTTATCATACCAAAGGTGTAAAAGATAAATTTGTATCTGTGAATTACAAATCTAATTTAATCAAAAATTTTTTAAAAGAAAATATCAATTATAATATTAATTATTTAAGTGAAAAAAAACCTCTTGGTACATGCGGAAGTTTAAAATTTTTTTTAAATAAAAAATATGAGAACATAATATTAACAAATTGTGATATTCTTGCAAAATATGATTTAAGTAAAGCACTGAGCTTTCATCAAACAAAAAAAAATGACCTTACAGTTATAAGCAGTAAAAAATATTATAAAGTACCATATGGAACCTTTCATTTTGATAAAGATAAAAAATTCATTGGAATAAAAGAAAAACCAAAATTTAATTTTTTTGTTAATATTGGAATTTACATAATTTCAAAAAAAGCGATAAAATGTATTCAGAAAACAAAAGGAAAAATTAACATGGATTTTTTCATCAATCGACTAAAAGACCTAAATTATAAAATAGATTTTTTTTCGATTAATTCAAACAGTTGGCTCGATATTGGTCAGTGGAGTGAATATCGAGAAACAGTTAGAAAATTAGAAAAAAGATAATGAAAGTTGGACTTGTTGGCTTTGGATCTATTGGTAGATTGCACACAAACTTATTAATTAAAAATAAGAAAATAAATGAAGTGTTGATAATTACAAAACAAAAATTAAAAATTACTTCAAAAAAAATAAAATTTAGCCAAAAGATTGATGATTTAATCTCTTTTAATCCCTCTGCTATTTTTATTTGCTCTGAAACATCTAAACATTTAGCTCAAATAAAATTTGTTAACAACAATTTTACTAAATTGAAAGTTTTAGTTGAAAAACCACTTTTTTTTAAAAAAGAGAAATTTAAGCAGAAGAATAAAAACTGTTTTTATGTTAATTACACCTTAAGATACCATCCCATTATAAAATTTATCTCTGAGCAAATAAGAAAAAATAAATTTTTTTATGCTGAATTCTATACAAGTTCTTTTTTGCCAAACTGGAGAAAAAATATTTCATATTTCAAAAGTTATAGCTCACAAAAAAAACTTGGAGGAGGTGTTGTACATGACCTTAGTCACGAAATAGATTTAGCATTAAAATTTTTTGGAGAATTAAGTTTGATAAATTCATTTAATAAGAAAATTTCTCACCTTAAGATGAGTGCTGATGACGTTTTGTTGTCAAATTTTAAGTCAAAAAATAATGTTTATATAAATATTTGTTTAAATTTATTCTCAAAATTTGAGAGTCGTATTATAAAATTGATTGGTAAAAAATTGCAATTAAAAGCTGATTTAAAAAATTATTATGTTGAAAAATTTATTAAAAATAAATCTACAAAAATAAAATTTAAAAGATTAAATCGATGGCAACTTAACCAAAAAATGCATAATGATTTTTTTAAATCTAACAAAAATATATGCAGCTTAGAAGAAGGAAAATTAACAATGGATTATATAACAAAAATATTAAAGAAAAGATGAATTATTTAGCTACTATTTGTGCACGAAAAAATTCTCAGGGAATAAAGAATAAAAATTTACAACTAATAAACAAAAAACATTTGATTGGAATTACTATTGAACAAGCAAAAAAATCCAAAATGTTTGATAAAATTGTTGTCAGCTCTGATTGTAAGAAAATTAATTCTATAGGAAAAAAATATGGAGCAAATAATTCCTTTAAGAGAATAACTTCTCTTTCAAACTCTAAAGTTTCAAAAGTTTTAGCAATACGAAATCTACTTAAACAGAGTGAAAAGTATTATAATAAAAAATTTGACATTATTGTTGATTTGGATGTGACTTCCCCATTAAGAAAAATTAGCGATATAAAAAAAGCTATTAAAAAATTTTCAAAATCAAATGCACCAAATATGATATCAGGCAATAAGGCCCATAAAAATCCTTATTTTAATATGATAGAAATTAAGAACAAAAGAATAAAGATCGTAAAAGAAACAAATAAAAGATTCTTAAGTCGCCAAGTTTCACCAAAAGTATATGATTTGAATGCATCTATATATATTTGGAAAAGACAAGTGCTACTAAAAGAAGATAGAGTAATATTAAATGACACCATTTTTTATGAAATGCCAAGAATTCGTTCAATAGATATTGATGAAAAAGTTGACTTACATATAGTTAAAAGTTTAATTAACTTAAAATGAAAAAAAATTGTTTTTATATTTTAGGGGGAAGTGGTTTAATTGGAAAATATGTATGCAAAGAAGCTGTAAAAAAAAAATATAAAGTTATTAATTTAGATATAAAAAAAAATAATATTAACGGTGTAAAAAATATATATTTTGATTGTAAAGATTTAGTTGATATTAATACAAAATTAATCGATATATTTAGAAGATATGGAAAACCGATAGTATTTGTAAATTGTTCGTATCCTACAACGAATGATTGGGCAGAAAATAAATTTTCAATAATCAAGCTTGAAAGTCTCAGAAAAAATCTAGATTATCAATTGACATCAGCCGTTTGGATTTCTCGTATTTTTGGTAATTTTATGAAGGATAAAAGAATTAAGGGTAGCATTATTCATTTTGGATCAATCTACAGTTTACAAGCACAAGATTTGAATATTTATAAAAATACAGAAATGAGTGAAAACTTGACCTATTCTGTGATTAAAGGTGGAATTAATAATTTAAATAAACAAATGGCATCTTATTATGGTGCTTATGGAATTAGAGTTAACCAAATCTGTATTGGAGGAGTTAAAGGGCATGTAAAAAACAGATCCACCACTCAAAGCAAAGTTTTTCAAAAAAAATATATAAACAAAACCCCTTTGGGTAGGATGTGCGAACCAAAAGAAGTGGCTCCCTCAGTAATTTTTTTAGCCTCAAAAGAATCAAGTTATATTACAGGAGCGACCCTAGTCATTGACGGTGGTTATTCGATAGTTTGAAAAAAATACTTTTAGTGGGGTGTGGAAATATTGGTTTTTGGCACTTATATTCTTTGAGGAAAGAAAAATTATTTGAAATCCATATATTAGAAAAAAACTCTAAAAGAATTAGATATTTAAAAAAAAAATTTAATTTCAAAAATATTTTATTTGTAGATAAGAATTTTCATGAAAATAATAAGAATTATGATCTAGTTTTATTAGCTACTAATGCATCAGAAAGATTTAAAATATTTGAATATCTCACAAAAAAAATTAATTTTAGAAACATCATTTTCGAAAAAGTAGTGTTTCAAAATAGCAAAGATTTACTTAAAGCAAATAAAATATTGAAAAAAAAGAGAATTAAATCATGGGTTAATTGCCCAAGAAGAAGTTATTATTTTTTTAAGCTTTTAAAAAAAAGGGGATATAAAAATATTAGTTTGTCTATTAACGGTTTTGATTGGAATATGTGTTCAAATGCTATTCATTTTTTAGATTTATACCATTATTTAAATAAATCTAAATTAGTAAAAGTTGATTATGAATTTTCAAATAAGATAAAAAGATCAAAAAAAAATTTTATTGAACTTTTTGGGTTTATTCTTTTTTCTAATAAGCAAAGTTATTTAACACTACAAAATTTCAACATGCAAAATGATATTAAAATCATTATTAATATTAATTGTGATGATTTAGACAAATATCAAATTATCCAATTTGTGAATGGAAAAGTAGAAGTAAAAAAAAATGATAAAAAAATCAATATTTTATTCCCAAACCAAAGTGATTTAACATCATTAGCAATAAAACAGATATTATTTGAAGGAAAATCAGATTTGATAAAGTACAATGAAAGTATTACTTTGCATAAACAAATTTTTGAACCCATTAATAAATTTTTGAAAAATAAAAAGATAAATTGCCCAATCACATAAGTAATGGAAAAGTTATTCAGAATTATTCCAAAATTTGAAATTAAAAATGAAAATCTTGTAAAAGGAGTGCGTTTTGAAGGTTTGAGAGTCTTGGGAAAGTGCAAAGATTATGCATTAAAATATTACTTAGAAGGAGCTGATGAAATTATATATCAAGATATTGTAGCAAGTCTATATGGCCAAAATAATTTAGTAAATTTAATCCAACAATCATCTAAAGATATATTTATTCCCTTAAATGTAAGTGGAGGAATAAGAAGTTTTGATGATATAAAAAAAATATTGGAATCTGGTGCTGATAAAATTTCTATAAATTCTGCAGCACTAAAAAACTATCAGTTTTTAAAAGATTCTTGTGAAAATTTTGGAAGTTCTACTATTTCAATTCACATAGAAGCAGTAAAAAATTTTGATGGAAATTATTATGCATTTTATGAAAATGGAAGAACTTCTTCTAATATCAAAGTTGTGGATTGGATTAAAAAAGTGCAAGAATTTGGTGCTGGAGAAATAACTCTTACTTTTGTAGACACTGATGGTACTGGCAAAGGTTTAGATTTAGATTTTATATTTACTTTGAAAAACTTAATAAAAGTACCCTTTATTATTGGTGGTGGGCTAGGTTCTTTTAATGAAATATTAAAGATAGCAAAATTAAAGTTTGTTGATGGAATTTCAATATCATCAATGTTTCATTATCATTATTTAAACACCATAACACTAAAGGATAAAAATTTTAAGGAGGGAAATACTGACTTTTTAAAAGGATTTTATGACTCTAAAAAAAATATTGAAAAAAGCAGTATTCAGTCTTTAAAAAAATTTTTAAAAGATAATAAAATACCTTGCAGATAAAAAATGAAAATTGGAATTATATATTATGGGTTAAACAATATTTTTAGTATTTGTAATGCTGTAAATAAAATTGGCTTTACTTATAAAATTGTTTCAAAAAATGATGACCTTTCTCAATTTGATGGTTTAATTTTACCGGGTGTTGGGTCTTTTCCGAAGGCAATGAAGGCCTTAAAAAAACATGAATTAGATACCAAAATAGTAAACTTTTTTAAAACTGGAAAACCGATTTTAGCAATATGTCTTGGATACCAAATGTTATTTGAAAAAAGCTTAGAATTTTCTGAAACAGAGGGACTTAAAATTTTGAAAGGAAAAGTTATAAAATTTCCAAAAAAAGAGTCTCAAAAAGTGCCACATATTGGTTGGAATAAAATAATGATTAACAAAGAAAATAAAATTTTGGAAAAAGATGATTTTTTTTATTTTGTTCATTCCTATTATCCAAAAATAATTGATGAAAAAATAATTTTAGCTTATACAAAATTTGGAAATTTAAAATTTTCATCTGCAATTTTAAAAAATAATTTATTGGGTTGCCAGTTTCATCCAGAAAAAAGTGGTAAGATAGGTTTAAATATGATAAAAAAATTTTTTATTAAAAATGTTCAAAAAATCTAATCTAGAAAAGCGAGTAGACAAAATTCCAAAAAAAGTTTTGTGGTGTAAAAAATGTACCATGTCTAATCAAAGACCAAGAATTTATTTTGACTCAAATCAAGTGTGTTCAGGATGTTTAAATAATAATAGAAAAAATAAAATTAATTGGAAAGAGAGAGAAAAAGAATTAAATGAATTACTCGATAAGCACAGAAGTAAATCAGGAAACTTTGATGTAATTGTTCCTTCAAGTGGAGGAAAGGACTCAAATTATGTTGCTCATATTTTAAAACATAAATACAAAATGAATCCTTTAACTGTCACATGGTCCCCTCTAAGCTATACTTACATTGGTAGATATAATCATAATAAAATGATTGAATCGGGTTTTTCAAATATTCTTTGCACCCCTAACGGAGTTACACAAAGACTTCTAGCTAGATTAAGCTTTGAAGAATTGGGAGATGCATTTCATGTTTTTGTTTTAGGACAATTAGCAGCCCCTTTTCATATTGCCTTAAAATTTAAAATTCCTTTAGTTTTTTATGGTGAAAATGGAGAACTTGAATATGCAGGAGATCCGAAGTCTGATGACAAACCCTTTAAACCATTTAAGAAATTTAAAGAACAACATTTTAAAGGAGTCGATTTTGATGAATTTGTTAATTTTGGTAAAGATAAAAAAGATTACATAAAAGAAAAAATAGACCATTTTAATTCAGCTGATTTAAGTTTATATAAAATGCCTTCTTCAGAAAATCTATTGGATGCTGGAATTGATGGTAAATATTTTTTTTCATATTTTAAAAAATGGACACCACAAGAAAATTATTATTATTCTTCTGACAATACTGGATTTAAACCAAACACAGAAAGGTCAGAGGGTACATATTCAAGATATTCAAGTCTAGATGATAAAATGGATGGTTTTCACTACTATCTTAGATACATTAAATTTGGTTTGGGAAGGTGCTCAGAAGATACGGCACATGAAATTAGAGATGGCCATATAACTAGAGAAGAAGGTATAAAGTTAATGAAAAAATTTGAGGGTGAATTTCCTAAAAAATATTTTAAGGAATTTTTAGAGTTTTTAGATATAGATGAAGCTCATTTTTGGAATGTTGTAGACTCATGGAGACCAGACCATTTATGGGAAAAAGATAAAGATATTTGGAAACTTAAGAGACCAATATCTTAAGATATATGAAATCTTTTTTTAAAAAAAATATTATTTACAATCATTCATTTTTAAAAAAAAGCTTGAATTTTCAAAAAGAAAATCCTTTTTTTTTAACAAATTTGTTTCATACCATTAATGAAATTAATTTAAAATTAAAAGATAAAAGCCTAATTTTTGGTTTTTTTAAGACAATTAATTTTAACACTTCAGTAAAACAAAAATTATTATTTGAAATTTTTTCTGGTGATTACAGAATAGAAATTATTTTATCTAAATTGTATAAAAAAAAAATAAATAAATTTTTAATTAAAGAGTGGCTGAAAAGTATTGAAGAAGCAGGATTAACCTATTCAAAATTTCTAAATTTTTTCTATTTATTCTTTAATATAATTTCTGAAATAGGAAAAAGCTTAGTTTTTTGCATCAAAACATTATTCGAAAAAAAAAATTTAATAAATAAATTATCTGATGAAAAGGAGGGTTTTTTACAAGTTAATGATGCAGATTTTGAAAAATTATTTGATGAAAAAAAAAAAATCGAAAAAAAAAATTATACATTTGTTGATTGGATGATTGAAAAATATGATCAAAAAATTGTTTTTACAAACTCCAAAAGAAATAGAACATTATTTTATAATGGTAGAGAAATAATATTCAGTAAAAACAATTTTCCATCTTTAAATTTTTTTGGAAGAATCCAATTTTTGATGTGTTACTTGGTACTAATAATTGAATCAACATTCAGGTTATTTAAAGGAGATTATCATTTGTTATTGGTTTTTTTTGAACTTTCAAAAAGTCTCAAAGTTCATTTAACTAAGAAAGATTCTTTAGCAAAAAAGTATTTTTACTCTCAGTCAAGTTACATTTGTAGGCCGATGTGGTCCTATTATACAAATAACCACTCTGAGTTTATTTTATTTTTTTATTCATGTGCATTTGATGGATATAAGTTTCTTAAAAAATACCCAAAACCAGAGATTGGCTTAGAAAAAATGTCATGGGACACGGTTATGTTGTGGTCAGAACTCCACAAACAGCTTTTAGAAAAACAGTGTAAAGATACGAATTTTAATTTAGTTTCACCTATTTATTATATCGATAATATTGAAAAAGAGATTGAAGATGAAAATTATTTAGCAGTTTTCGATTTAGTTCCATACAGACCTTTTTTTGAGGCATCATTTTACCAAAATCATAATTTTTATATTTCATATCTAAATTTAAGAAAATATTTAGAAGACATAATAGAAGTTACAGCAGAAAAAAGAATCTTAATTGGTTTTAAGCCAAGTAAAAATATCTTAAACGGTGATAAAGCTAAATTTGATCAAAGATACAAATACTTTTTAAAAAAAAATATCAACAATAGATTTAAATTTTATAGTAATGATATTTCTCCTTATAAATTAATAGAAAAATCCAAGTGTGTTATTTCTTATCCCTGGACATCAACTGCTGTCATCGCAAAAAAAATGGGCAAACCATCTATATTTTATGATCCAACTTCAAAGCTAAGTATCGATGATAGAGGAAAACATGATATAAAATTTATTCAAAATAAAAATGAATTAAAAAGTTATATTAATAATATATTTGAAAAATAATAAGACAATGAAGATAAAAGAAATAGAGAAATTATTTGATGAATTTTTGTCCAAAATAGACAAAAAGATGTTTAAAAATTTGGATGATATAGATCAAAAACACAAATTTATAACCGATAAAGCTTTTGATGAAATAATTAAAGATAAAAAGAATTTTTTGAAATCTTTTAGAGATTGGAAACTTCAAGGTGATTTTGCAGCCCCACCCCAGGTAAGCATTGAACATTTTACTAAACTAGGATTGCCTCAAACAATAAAACTCTTTTTAAAGAAACTTTTATTTTGGCGACATAATGATTTTAAAAATTCTTTTTTCGATGATTTAAAAATTTTAGAAATGTCAAATGCATTCGATCTTTTAAAAAAAAATCCTGTTCATATAACTCCAGGAGTTAAGAGCTTCTATGAATATAAAGGAGCTTACACGAATTATAGATGGAACAGATATGCTTATTTAGCAAATAGAATTATTGAACAAGGTTTGCTCGATACTGTTCAAAATCATATAGATATAGGATCATTTTATGGTGGATTACAGTCATTTTTGAAAAAAAAATATAAATCAAAGAATTATTATTTAATTGATTTTTCACATCAACTCTTGAGAAGCTTTATCTTTTTGAAGTCCTTATATCCAGATTCTAATCATATAGTATCCTCTGAGATAATGTCTCAAAAAACTCAAGATCTTGAAAACAGTTTTATCTACATACCAGTAGAAAAATTTGATATTATTAAAGATGTGGACTTTGGTCTTTTAACTAACTTTTTTAGTTTTGGTGAAATGAAAAGAAATACTTTCAAAAACTATATCGACTCCAATCATTTAAAACATTCAAAAAATCTTTATTTTGTAAACAGATTTGTAAGTTCGCCATTTTTCGAAAAAACATACGATTCTGATCTAAATATTTTTGATTACGATTTGAAGAAAAATTTTAAACTAACATATTTTGATATTTTTCCCATACATCATTACCAGACACCAAATAGGTTGTTATTTGATAAGATAAGATGTAGACCTGTTAGTTCTCCGTATTTTGAAATGGTATATAAAAAATGAAAGCTGGTGACAAAATAAAAACCTCAAGAGCAAATTGGTCTTTTAGGGGTTCTGTTTTTAAATCATTTGATAAGCATATTAATAAATCAGTTCCGTTATATCTAGAAACTCAGAAACTATATGAAAATTTTTCAGACTTTTTTTTAATGAACAAGTCAAAAATTATTGATATTGGATGTTCAACAGGTACTTTTTTAGGCTCAGTTTATAAGAGACACAAAAACAATAAAGAAAAAAAAATAACTTTTGAAGGCTACGATACAGTTTTAGAAATGATCAAATTTTCTAAAATTAAAAATAAAAATTGTAAAATTAAATTTTCAGTCAAGGATGCACTTAAAGTAAATTATAAAAACTCTTGTATAGTATCATCATTTTATACTTTGCAGTTTATTTCAACCTCAAATAGACAAAATTTAGTTAATAAAATTTTTAATGGACTTAATTGGGGTGGTGCATTTTTCTTAATTGAGAAAGTGCGAGGCCCTGATGCAAGATTTCAAGATTATCTAAATCAAGTATATATAGATTATAAAAAAAAAAGAGGATATTCAGATAAAGAAATAATCTCAAAATCTTTATCTCTCAAAGGCGTATTGGAGCCATTTTCTACTAAAGGAAATTTAGATATGTTAAAAAGAGCTGGCTTCAAAGATGTGATGACTATTTTTAAATATGGTGCTTTTGAAGGATATTTGTGTATTAAATAATTAGTTTAAAATCTTATTTAAATAATAACCAACTCTTGTTCTTAAATAATAAAAATTTTTTGGTTTTAAATAATCCATTTTTTTTGGAAGAACAAAACATGTGCCATGATTAAAAAACTTCGTTCCAAAATCTAAATTATAGTCTTGGAAAGGATTTTTACTTTTTGAATAGTAATCAACATAAATTGTTGATCTAGTATTTTTATTATCTCTAAGTTTGGTTACTCCATGAAAACTGTATGGTGTATGCAAAAATAATACTGCTCTGTTTGGAGTATAATTTATTTCTTTAATAATTTTTTTTCCAACTTTATCCATAAACATAGTGTTACCACCCCAGTTATTATTCCAATTTTTAGTCAAATATAAAATAATATTTAATACGTGTGGTAAACCAGTTTTTGGATCAGATGAATGATCAACGTGAGATCCTAAAAAGCCATTTTTATACATTTCATGATAATTTGCCAAATCTGTATTTCCAACTTCTGTTGAAAATAATGATTCAATATCAGTTAAAGATTTTAAATTTTTAACCCACTCATCTGAATTAAGCTCATTTACAATTTTTGACACTAATTTTGGCAAATCAGCATTTTTACTAATCCACTTTTCTTTTTCGGCATCACTATTAAATGATTTCCCTTTATCCTTAAAATTTATTGAATGATCTAGTTTTAGTTCTCTAAAATAATCTTCTTTCAAAAAATTATCTAATATTAAATGAGGAAAGGGCTTCTCAGCTTTGAATTGATTTTTAAAGTTTAATAAATTATGGTATTTATCATTTATTATTGACATGGACTTATATATATCTAGAAGAAAGTAAATTTCAATAATCTAAATTAATTATGC
>MDTG01290963.1_pt1 | contig 17497 bp, 16 predicted proteins | sample 811421 | NCBI WGS metagenome assembly MDTG01 (sample SAMN05326645, study PRJNA326480) | marine metagenome | isolation source: seawater | place: Pacific Ocean: South East | collected 2011
AAAAAGTCCAGTTGTAAAATATAATAATAATAATTTTTTAAAGAGAGATTTCATAAATTGGATTATTAATGCAAGAGTAAGATTTTTAAGAAAAAGATACGATTTTATAGGTCTTATTTCTTTATTATTTGGGGTTATATTTTTGCTAATAGGTGTTTTAATATTTTTTATCAGAAAGTTCAAAGATCAATGATTTTATTTCTTTTCAAATCGACATTTGATTTATATATCCATTTAATAAATTTAAGTAAAGTGATAATATAAATGAAATTAAAACCTATTAAATATCTAGTATCACCTAAATAAAATGAATGCAAATAAATATATAATATACTCCATGCAATAGTTATTAATTCCCATTTTGTGAAATATTCAAGTTTAATAAAATAATTGTAAATGATCACCAAATTTGAAAATACAAAAGATGGGATCATGAATAAAAGAGAATAGAATAAACCAGGTAATCTTTGCAAAAATAGTCCTCTATGATCCCAAATTAAGTCAGGTCCAAGAAAGCCAAGAAAATGGAAAACTTTAATAATATATATGATTATAGTCATATATATTAACCTGTAATCATTTATGAGGTAAAAAAATACTTCTTGAAAACTAGGTGCCCATCTAAATAATTCGTCAACATTTGAAATTGGTAATGAAGGTAATATGTAATCATAAATTTGATCAAAGTTTCTTAAACCTGTTAAAAAAATATTTGAGGTAAAAGATCCAGGATTACTTGCATAAAAGTAATAATATGAAAAAATATAAGCAATGAATGATGGGATCAAAAACCATATTATTGATTTAAATTTTTTGGGTCTAAAAATTAATAAAGAAATCAAAAATGTAAACCAAGCAAAAATAAAATTTGGCCTTATTGCCGAAGCTATAATTAGAAAAATTGATGCTAAGAACTTATTTTTATTGAAAAAAAATATAGATAATAAAATAAATAATAAGCAAATCGACATTGTTCCATTAGTTAAACTATCTTTCAAGAATCCGGAGTGAAATGTTCCAATAAAAACAACTAAGTTTATAGAAAATCTAGAGAATATTCTTTTATAAAAAATTTTAAGAATTTCTTTTATTAGGGTGATATTTACAATAGTTAGAATTAAGCCTTGAAAAAGAAATAATAATTCAGAATTAAATAATGAAATTGGAGTTAGAAAAAAAAGAGTATATATCGGAGAAACTACCCAATTCCGAATGTATTCATTGGATGGATTAAAAGAATTAAAAAATTTTGCACACTCTAATAATTTGCAATCCGACTCTTTTAATTCAAGAATCGGACGATAATAAAGATCAAAATCTGCACTTATGCCAGTTATATCTCCATTAGATAATATAAAAAGTAAAATTCCCGCCCCAATTATTGTTAAAATTGAAAAAACAAAAAAAATATTATATTTTTTTAATCCTATTAAAATCAATTGAAAATTGTAACTAAAGATTTGCATTATTTCCTACATCTGAATTTAAAGCGATATAACTTACCAAATTATTAATTCTCGATTCTAGTTTATTAATCCTTATATGGCTTCTTATTAAAAACCAACCACTAAATATTATATAAAAATATAAAATTAAATCTACAGCTCTGCCAATATTAAAAAAGTCGGAAATTTTATCTATTACAGAAGGGGATAAAATGAATAATATCCCTAGGGCAATTGTTATTGTAATAATAATTTTCTCAATTATTCTTATACCATCATCAAACTTTAATTTTAATAAAGATCCAAAGGAAAGTAAAAGAAAAAATATTAATAAAAACCTTATTAGAATCATTTTTTTTGAATTAGGTCTGAAATAATATTAGCAGAGCTAAAAATACTAGTAGAATTTTTTGCCAATTTATAATTTACTTCGCATGGATATTCATAAATTTTTATTCCATTTGATATAAGTTTAAGTGGGATTTCAGTAGCATGCGCCATTTTTGAAGAAGATATATCTAGAAGTAGTTCAGAGGCTTCATTATCTAGAATTCTTAATCCATTATGGGAGTCAGTTAATTTAAATCCAAATGCCAAGTTTTCAAAAATTACAGCAAGCTTTAAAAAAATTTTTCGATAAGTTGGAATATATGATTTTTTTTTTACTTAAAAACCTACTGCCAAATACAACTTTATGTTTATTCTCAAGAGCAAACTTTGCTAATTTATAAGCATCTAATGCATTATGTTGCCCATCTGCATCAAATGTGATCATGTATTTAAAATTACTTTTTTTTAGAAAAAATCTGATACCTGTTAATATAGAAATTCCTTGTCCACAGTTTATAAAATGCCTTAATAAATTGCACTTTTTAAAGTCTAGTATTTTCTTAACAGTATTATCAGAGCTACCATCATCTATTACAAGAATATTTGAGAAATATTTTGATACATCCTCTAGAACCTTGAAAATTGAATTCTCTTCATTATAAGCTGGAATAATAATTAAACATTGGTTGTCTATATCTAAATCCTCATTAATACAAACTTTATCTAACATTAAATTTAGGATTTTTTTTATTCTATAAGAATAAGCTTAAAAACTCAATTAATTTTCCTCTAAATTCTTAAGTATATTTTCTCTTATTTTAAATAACTCATCCCTAAAGAAAGAGTCAACAAGTTTTGCTGATAATCTTACTACTTTAAGATAATTTTCTAATTTATTTTCGTTTATTACTTTAAAGGTGGATTGACTTATGATTTGGCCTGAATCAAATTCACTAGAAATAATGTGAATGGTTGCACCTAAGTATTTATCTCCAGAATTTATACTCTTTAAGGGGGAAAATCTTCCCTTTTGGTAAGGTAAGATACCTCCATGAACATTTAGAATTTTGGTATTATATTTTTTTTGTATATGGGGATTAATTTTACAAGGACAACCTATAGAAAGAATATTATCAAAATGATTCTCTTGAAGTATTTTTTCTAAATAAGAATTTAAATTTTTATCGCTAATAAAAATATATTCATATTCCCTTTTAGAAAAAATAAAAAATAATTTTGTTTTAAACTCCATTAATCCTAGATAAATAAAATTAAGAAAACCAAAATAAAATAATATCTCATAGTATTTTTTAAATATCCCTCTTCCTTTCTCTTTTATAAATATTACCTTTGTATTATTTTGATTAAATATTCTTGTAAAGTATTTATGAATAAAAATATAACTGTTTTGGGTTAATATGAGATTTTTCATTTATTAAATTTTATTTAATGTGGCAATTATCATATATTATAAATGGTTTATAAATTATAGATTTATTTCCTTAAATTACTGATTTTTAAATTTCTTTTTTTGTTTTTTTATATCTTGTATTACAAAGTGATTTATTCCAATCTACTAAATCTACGTCGATATTATCTGAAATATAAATACCATCAATAAATAAAGTGTTATAAATTAGAAAAGGAATAAGTTTTAAAAATGCCTCATATTCGGATTTATATATTAATGCAATTCGTAATGAATTAATCCAACAAAATTTTGATATTGAATAATATTTGAATATATCTTTTTGAGATCTTAATGGCTTAAGAATTGTAAATGGAAAAAAAAGATTTCTTTCGTAATTATATGAAGGGAAAAAGTATGTTTTTATTTTTTTAACCTCAGCGAATCTTTTTACTATCAGTGCTAGAGCATCATGATCGGGATGTCCGCCTTCATAAGATAAAGTTAAAACCTGGGAAAAATTGAAATCTTTAAATATATTTTTGATATAATAAGATATTTGTTTAAAGTTATTTGCTATTTCTAGATCATTAGAATAACAAAAATCATTTAAATATATTATCTGCTCTTTATTTATTTTAAAAAGTTTAAGAGCCTTAACATTCTCCATTCTCCTTTTTAGAAAGTATTTTTTATTTTTGCCTGATCTCCTCTCACAGCAATATAAAATTTTAATTTTATTTGGATCTGATTTTTTTGAAAATATATTTAGTATTGGAGTAAGCGCAAATTCATCGTCAAGATGTGGCAAAATTATTATACTTTTTTCTTTAAAATTAATCATTTTTGTTTTTTTCTTTTTTCTTATATATAAAAAGTTAATAGATAATTATCCATAACAAACTGTATTTCTTAAAAAAGAATTATTAATTTTCAATTTTTGGGTATTAGGTATTATTTTTCTTTTAGTATTTAATGATATGCCAATCAAAAACTCTTTAAAGTTAATTATTTCAAAATAAAATTCAGTTGATATTTTTTTATTTAAACAACATCTTTTTTCTTTATCCCATTCAAAATCAAAAAGTTCCATAATATTACCACCCCTTCGGCATTTTAAACATGCTTCTTTCATTATCCAATATTTTAATACTTCCTGTTTTTGTTCAGATTTTTTAAATTTTTTAAAATTATTTAATTCTTCTTTTTTGTAAAATCTTTGTGATAACTGCAAATATCCAAAGTCTCTATCTTTTCTTTCAATATCAACACCAATATCAAATTTTGACCAACCTATTAATATTTGATCCTTGGTATGACTTAAGCTAATGTTTCCTAATCCATTTAATAGTTTTGGTGCTTCCCCCAATGAAGCAATTAAGGGGATTTTTAATTTATCTATTTCAAAGATTTTTGATAAAGCTAATCTTATTGCAGCTCTTGATGTAATAAATTCAAAAGCTCTTACTTCACTTAGTTGTTTCGCAATTTTAGTTTCTTTTGAACTTATGATATTAAGATTTTTATTTTTCTTAAAAGACCAAACTATAAAGTTTGGTAAATTTTTTATATTCATAATTTATTATTAATTATTTTAAATTGGTTACTTAATTTTACCTTATATTATTTTTTATTAACTATTAAAAATAAAAATTTTTTCATATAACTTTAATCAATTTAAAAATAGTAAGATAATATAATGAATAACTTTCTATTTAAATTATTAAAAAATTTACCAATTAAGAAAATACTTAAAATTTCATTTTTAAATTTTATTTTTGGTGTTTTAGTTTTGATTCCTGTTGGGTCTGTCTTAAACTATAAAAGTACAGGAAAATTTTTTATCTCAAATAAAAATCCAAGAGATTGGCGTTGTCTAAATACAAATATCGATCCAATTTTTGGCAGTGATAAGAATAATAAGTGTACAGATGATAATAATTTTATTGGATTAAGTAAGGAGTTTCCTCCATATTCAAAGAAAAATAATACTCTAGATATTCTTCTTATAGGAGGTTCGGCAGCATATGATCTTACATCTCAAGTTGATTTTGAAAGGGAATTAAATAATTTAATTTCTCAAAATAAAAAACTTCATGAAGAATATAAATATATAAGAGTATTTAATGCTTCAACTTTTGGATCTAAACAACCTTCAGGACTTTTCTCTTATCAAGCTTTAGAAATGCTTGGTTATGATTTCGATGCAGTTATTGATTTTTCAGGTTTTAATGAAATAGCTTTATCCCTTGTTGAAAACTATAAATTACAAATTAATCCTATTTATCCAAGGCAAGCCGCCCAACATTATGTTGGTGGAGCAAAAAAAATAACGCAAAATAGATTAGCTTTTTTTCTTGAAAATTTATTATGGATGCATCCGATGCACCAATATTTAAGTAATAAAAATTTCTATGTATTTTTGAAGATTTACTTTACTGAAAAGCAAAGTCGTTTAGTAGCAAGTCAAAGATTAGGAATGAATTTTCACTTACCTAAAAGTCAAAAAGATGCTTTTGATCAGACTATGAAAATATGGGGAAAAAGTGTAAGTAATATACATACACTTACAAAAGAAAAAAATATACCTTATTTGTTAGTTATCCAACCAAATCAATATTTAAGCGACTCCAAGATATTTTCAACCAAAGAAAAAGACTCATATATAATAAAAAGCGAAAATGAATTATCTTATTATAAATTATTTGGGTTGGCATCATTTGCACAAGAGATTGGTTTGGTTATAGAAAAATATTATGGAACATTCACAAAGGAAAATTTTAATATTCCAAGTCAAAATATTCTAGACCTTAGGTATGTATTTAAAAACACACCAGAAACGATGTATAGAGATAAATGTTGTCATCTAAATCAAAAAGGTATGGAAATAATCTCCAAAGAAATTGCTAACAAAATTATTTTTAGTTTCTGATTTTTTTATTATTCCTGCCTATAAAAAAAATTGTTGTCATTGCGTTCTCCTTGTGAAAATGAGACAAGAATAATTAGAATAGTAGTTATTAAAATATAAGGGATTAGATATTTTTTGATTTTAAATAAATTTTTCATATTTTAGATTTTTATATGATCTTATAACTATACAGTTAATAACAATAACTATATATATTTTTTAATAATATCAATTAGGTCTCCTACTTCTTCTAATTTAGATATCTCTTCAAAAGTGAGTGAAATGCCAAGTTTGGATTCGCAATTATGGAGGATTCTTACATGTGCAAGACTGTCCCAACCTTTAATGTCTCTGGCAGTCATATTTCTTTTGAGAATACTTATCTCAATACCAAGAACATCAGATATTATTTTTTTTAGTTCATTTATGGCTTTAAGTTCTAGTTCATCCATACATATTAGAAATTAATAAGATTTAACGAATCAAGAAATTCGCCATAATTTATTATTGTCGAAAGATCCTCTTTATTGGAGGGTTTATTACCATCAATAACTCTTCTTAATAATCTTCTTGCTATTTTCCCGCTTTTTGTTTTAGGCAGGCACTTTATTTTTATTACTTTCCATGGCATGTGATTAGGGGTTAATTTGTTAACAATAAAAACTTTTAATAATTCATTATCAATTGAAGTTTGTTTATTTAAAACATAAAATAATACTACTTTGCTTCCTGTTATAGGATCACTGCACCCAACTGCAGCAGCTTCCATTATTGCTTCATCATAAGCAATTGAAGCAGATTCGATTTCAGCGGAAGAAATTCTATGACCTGAAACATTTATTACATCATCTGTTCTGCCTCCAATGTATAGAAAAGAATTTTGATCTTTATATCCAGAATCATGAAGGATATATTTTTTATCATTTGTCCAGTAAATAGGTTTTTTGTCACTTAAAACAAAATCAAATGATCCTGGCCATGGATTAACAATGATTAATGAATTATGTTCATTTGAAATTTGAATTCTTAAAGGGAACTTAACTATTCCAACTGTGGAATAATCATTTATGTATGGATCATCTTGATCCGGAGCAACTATTACTCCACCTGTTTCGGTTTGAAAATATGTATTAACAACGAAATCATTTTTGGAATTAAAAAAGTTAATAGCCCATAATGCCACATCATTAGCGAGTGGTTCTCCGCATGAGCCAATACCAACTAAACTTGTATCTTTCTTAGATACTTTCTCTGTTTTTGTTATAGAAGCATAGGACTTTATTGCTCTTAGTAAAGTAACTGAGGCGTAAAAAAAAGTTAATTTAGAATTAATTATGAACTCCTCTAAATATTGAGGGTTTTGAAGATTACTCAAATTATCAATGAATATTGATATTGTATTATTTAATAAAGGGCCGTAAACAGCGTAAGTATGTCCATTTATCCATGCAGCATCAGTTCCACAAAAAATACTTTTCTTAGCACCAGCATTAGAAAAATATTTCTCAAATGTATAAATTGAATATAATAGATAACCGCCATAAGAATGCCATATAGCTTTTGGAGTCCCTGTAGATCCTGAAGTAAATAAACAAAATAGTGATTCATTTGCATTTACTTTTGTATTGGGTAGTTGCAAAAAAGAATCAAGTTCCTCGCATTTTATATTTTCGTTATTTTTGTAAATTTTATTTTGGAAAAGATCTGAATAAGTTTCAATTTCAAGACCATTCGAATTTGAATAGTTTTTTAATTCTAAAAATTTTTTTTCATCTACCGTATCCCGAATAAAAATTATAGAGGGATTGAAAATCTCAATTCTTTTAATTATTGAATCTTTTGAAAGATCCTCAAAAAGAACTGAATGACATTTGCCTGATAAGGCTGTAGAAACCATTATTAATGAGGTTGAAGGACAAGCACTTCCAATAATTAGAACTTTTTCAAAATTATTACTTATTAATTTATTAGTTAAATCAATTGATTTTTTAAGGAATTCTCCATATTTTATTTCAATGATACCTTCATTCTTAGAATAGCTTTTGATCATAATATCTTCTGAATATTTACCATGGAAAAATGTCTTTTTAATATCTAGTTGTCCATCCTTAAACCAAATCCATGGTGAATAATATTTATTTCTAAATTCTAATTCTTCTCTTGCCTCTAAAACTGATTTATAATTTTGACTCCAATTCAATTTTTTCTTAGCATAAGAATCCCAAAAACTTTGAAGATCAGAAGTCATATTTATTATATTAATGAAATTTATTATAGTTTAATTATTTAATATTAATAAAAATTTAAAAAATTTAAAAATTTGCATATAAGATTACTTTTTAATTATTTATAATTTATATTTTAATGTTCACAAATTATATTTAATTTGCTTAAGCAAATATTATTATTCTAAAGTAATATCAAAATCATTATTTAATTTATTAATGAAAAAAATAAATTTAAAAAAAATATTAATTTATTTAAGTTACATTTTTCTTCTATTAATTTCTTTTAATATTTATTATTCTTATCAAAGAAGGAAAAAAGAAAACAATATTAAATCTATTTTCTATGAAAAATTATTTGAATTAGAGTATTATCCCAATCCTGAAGACCCATACGCACGAGCCTTTAATCTTGACTTGAATCCTTCAACTTTTTTTTCTTTACCTATCAAATCTAATGATAAATTAAAGTTAAATAATAAAGTTTTTTCCCTTAATTCAAGGGGTTATAGAGATACTCCAAAATCTATTATTAAGTCAGATGAAAATACTAAATGTGTTTTATTTCTTGGATCTTCGGCAGCTTTTGGTATTGGTTCCACTTCTGATTCTAACAATATACCTTCAGTACTTCAAAAATCTTTAGGAGAAAATTATAGAGTTTATAATTTGGCTATTCCTTCATGGAATAGTAAACAGGAAAAAATTTCTTTATTTGATTTCTTGAAGAGTGAAGAAAAGTTAAAATGTAAATCAATAGATACTATCTCATATACTGGATCGACTGATATAAATGGTATATTTTACGCATTAAAATCAAGCTTATATAATGATAATGAATCTTCTAATTATCTAATTGACTATCCTGAAAATTATGAAATGTTGGTTAAAAATGTTGATTATGGAATTAAATCATCTAGAAGTATATTCTTTAACTTTAAATCCTCAAGCAAAATAGTTCTAAATTATTTATTTGGAGAATATAAAAATTTATTTAATAGAAATAAAATCAAAAATCAAATATTAGATTCTGATATTCTTATGAATGAAAAAGAATTAACATTTATGAAGAAAAAGATAGAAGCATTTATTATCAATCAAAAAATAATAAATAATACTTCTAATATGTTAAATGGAAAGCATATTCTTATAATTCAAGCAGATTTAAAAAACTATAATCCGCAATCAAATTGGAGGATTTTTGCTAATAAATATTTAACCAAAAGACTAAATGAAGAACAATGTTTTTCAAAAATTGATTTTAGAAATTTTATTTTTGATAAGAGTGAATTTGCCAAAATAAAAAAAACTTCTCTAAAAAAAGATATTGAAAATTCATTACAAGAAAAAATCTATCCAAATAACTATTTCTATTTTGATGATTCACATTTAACTGATAAAGGATATGGAATAGTTGCTCAGGAAATTTATGAAATCTATAAAAATGATAATAAAAGTTCAATATGTAAATTATGAAAAATAAATAAAATTACTCGGTAAAGTATTATCTTTTCCTAAAAATATATAAATAAATAATATAGAAATTAATTGGAAAAGTACGATAAGTTTACTTTTTAAATGTTTTTGTTTTGTTGTTGCGGATTTATATATATTGAATTTATATCTATAAAAAATGTTTATAAATATACTAAAAACATAAAAAAAATATAAGTTAAGTTGTTGATGATTTTGATTGACAATTACCTGTGAAACTGTATTCCCAAAACTATAAATACCTAGTGTTAATCCAAATATTGTAATACTTATAATCCTTATAAATTCTTTAAGGTAATTGAAGTTTTTAATAAAATCATTAATTTTTGAATACCTTATTATTACAGTAGATAATAACGTAAAAAAGATGCTTGAAAAAGCGAATACATAATCTCTAGGTCGACTACCATGCCATATGGCTAGGATTAAAAATAATACGCAAATAGGTAACCCTTCAATGTAGATAAATCCTAGAAATTTATTAAGTTTTGAACTTCTTCTTAAAACAAATAATGTTATTGGGGTATATAAATATTTTCTTACCCTATCAGTTATATTTAAGTGCCACCGACTCCATATTTCATGGTAATAAATTGACTGTTCGGGATTTGAAAAATTATTTATGATATCTATTCCTAATAAAGCTAAAACCCCTTTGCAGATTTCACTTGCTCCTGAGAAAAGAAGATAATAATTCCAAAAATTAATAAATCCATAACAAAAAATTTTTAATGCAGTTGCATAAATGTTATTAGAATTATTTAAGAAGTAACTTAAATCAAAATTCTGATTTGTAATCAAATAACCTAAAGAAATACCAAAACAGCCATTAATAATTAGTTTAAGGCTTTTAGCGTAATCAATTTTTATTGAGTTACCTTCGTCTTTTTTAATTATTTCTTTAGCAGTTGCTGAAGGACCCGATATGTAAGTTGATGGCGCAAATAATGCTGTTGTAAAGTTTACCATTATATTTTTAATATTTGATTTACAGTATTCTTCATTAAATAAATAAAAAATTAAACTTGAGATTATGGAAATACTTATATATTTATATCCACTAGGTAAAAAAATGTTTTGAATTTCTGAAGGGAATCCTAGAGGAAGAAAGATTATTAATGAAAAAAAAGTTAATATTATTGTTTTTCTTTTAGATTCATAAAAAAATTTAATTATTAGGCAAGAAATTAATATAATTACAGATAAGAAAATAAGCTTTTCTATTGTTTCTTTGGTAATTAATAAATATAAAATAAAAAAGGAAATTAACCTTGGGGTTGGTTTAACTTTAGATATGAAATACATAAATATTTATTTATTTTTATTTATATTTTATTTATCTAATAATTTATTTTCATGCTATTAAGCTGGCTGAGATTCCCATTTCGTTTGGTAAATCTTTAACTGAGGTAAACTTGCAAATAAGTGCCAAATGATTGTTTGAAAAGATTCTGAATGTGGTGTGATGTGATTCTTATTTGCAATTGGGATAAGTATTGAAGCATTGGCTACCTGCCTTGTGTAACCCTCCTCTTTCCCAATTATGCCTACTATTGAGGCTCCTCTTTCTTTTGCAAGCTCTAATGCATTTACTATTCCTGGGCTAATATTTTTTTCTCTACTTCCACCTCCTACAGATAGTACAAAAATTAAGTCATTTTGATTAAGTTTACTCACCTTCAACCACGCACTAAATATTGTATCCCAGCCCTCATCATTTGTTCTTGCTGTTAGTTCAGATATATTATCACTTGGAGCATAACATTCTAATCCGGTTAGTTTTCTCAAATCACATACTGCATGTGAAGCATTCCCAGCACTCCCACCAACTCCTATAAAGAAGACTCTTCCTCCTTTATCTCTAACTTTAATAAGCTCATTAGCTACGTTTTCTATCTCTTGATTACTAACTGAATTTGCTATATCAACTACCTCTTTGAGATAACTTGAAATGAATTCTTGCATAAATATTTGTAAATTCCTTAAATTCTATATCTCAAGATGTCATTAAAGTAGATAAATTTACAAATTAATTAAAATTTCTGAATTATTAGATTCCGGACTTTTTGTTACATTTCCATACCCATCCATCTCTACACATCTCCTCTAAAGATCTTGAAGGTCTCCAATCTAGTAGATCGCACGCTAGTGAATTATCTGCTACAACATTTTCATTGTCTCCAATTCTTCGTGAACCTATAGAAAATGGAATATCTACATTATTCACTTTTTCAAAAATATTAATTAATTCCAATACACTTGTTCCTTTCCCCGTACCAAGATTAAGACTTAAGATTTTGGGTGATTTAGTTTCTAAGTGATTTAAAGCAGATAAATGCCCTTCCGCCAAATCCATAACATGTATATAGTCCCTTATACATGTACCATCAGGAGTATTCCAATCATCTCCATAAACAATAAGTTTTTCCAATTCTTTTGTTGCTACTAAGTTTATTAAAGGAAAAATATTATTTGGTTTTCCTTGAGGATTTTCTCCTAATAAGCCTGATGGATGTGCACCTATAGGATTGAAATACCTTAAATTTGCTATTTTCCATTTATGAGGATCACTTTTATATAAATCTGAAAGAAATTTTTCTATTGTTGCTTTAGTATTCCCATATGTATTTATTGGAGCAATTTCTGTTTCCTCAGTTATCGGAGCGTTTGATTTGGAAGAATAAATTGTTGCACTGCTACTAAATATTAATTTTGTACAATTATGTTTATCCATTATTTTAAGTAAATTTATAGTACCAGAAACATTATTTTCCCAATACCTTAAGGGATATTTATTGGATTCTCCAACGGATTTTAATCCCGCAAAGTGGATGACAGAATCTATAGGTTCTTTTTTATTTTTAGCATTCTGAAATATCTCGTTAATTATTTTTGAATTCATTAAATTTGATTTAATAAAATTTAAATTTTTAATATTTTTTGAATCCTTATTACTAATTATTAATTTAATTTTGTCAATTACTGAGTTAGAACTGTTTACATTTGAATCTATAATATAAACTTTATAACCCCTTTCTAAAAGTAATAAACAAGTATGACTTCCAATAAACCCTGTGCCTCCAGTTATAAGTATTGAACTCATGAATTAAAATAAAAAAATAATAATAACCTATTAGATTATGTTTTTGTAAAAAAATATCATAGTTATTAGGAATTTATATCAAACTTAAATAATATAAAACAATATTCTTTTAATAAATTTGCAGATAAAAAAGATATTAGTTACCGGTGCGGCTGGTTTTATTGGCTCTTTAGTAGTAAAGAAATTTTTAGAAAATAATTTTCAAGTTATAGGTATTGATAATTTAAATGATTATTATTCGGTTGATTTAAAAAAGAGGAGATTAGACTTTATTTCTGAAATTAATATCCAGAAAGATCATTGGAGATTTTTTAATATTTCAATACAAGATAAAAAAAAAATTATACAAACGTTTGAGAATTTTGAACCAGATATAGTGATAAATTTAGCAGCTCAAGCAGGTGTAAGATACTCTATTAAGAATCCATATTCATATGCTGAAAGTAATCTTGTTGGGTTTCTGAATATTTTAGAAGCATGTAGATTGCAAAGAGTAAAACATTTTATTTATGCTTCAAGCAGTTCAGTTTATGGAGGAAATAAAGTATTTCCTTTTAAAGAAAGTGATAACGTTGATCATCCAATAAGTTTTTATGCAGCAACTAAAAAATCAAATGAAGTAATGGCTCACTCTTATAGCCATTTGTTTAAAATACCCTCTACTGGATTAAGATTTTTTACCGTTTATGGACCATGGGGTAGACCTGATATGGCTCCAATGATATTTGCAGAATCTATATTTAATGACAAAACTATTAAAATTTTTAATCATGGAAATATGCAAAGAGATTTCACATATATTGATGATGTTGTAAAAGCTGTTTATGATTGTTCCTTTAAATTTCCTCTAGAGGAAATTTCCGATGATTCATGTTTATTGACCAATCCTTCTGAATCATTTGCATCTCATAAAGTATTTAATGTTGGTAATGGTAGACCAATTAAACTTCTCAAATTTGTGAAAATATTAGAAAAATATTTAGGCAAAAAGGCAACTATGCAATTTCTACCAATGCAGCCTGGCGATGTTGAAAAAACTTATGCGGATATAAATAAACTTAAAGAATGGATTAAGTATGATCCTCAAACTGACCTTGAAAAAGGAATAGAGAATTTTGTCAAATGGTTTCTTGAATATAAAAATAATTAATTTATTATTGAATCATAAAATATTAAAAATATTGTTTAATTAATATTTCCCAAAACCCGTACTCCATACATTAATTCCATGATTTTGTGCTTCCTCAATATTGCAAATTGACCTCGTATCAAATAACCATGATGGCGATCTCATTAGTAATGAAATTTTTTTCCATTGAAGATTTTTAAATTCATCCCATTCAGTTAAAATTACTATGGCGTCAGCGTCTAAAACAGCATCTTTTGTACTGACGCAAATTTGCAAATTATCGTCTTTATTTATTGATTTTTTATCAAAAAGATCTTTCTTGATTTGCTCTGGAGATACTTTAGGATCGTAAATTGCCAACTTTGCACCTTCTTCTAAAAGTTTTTTGCATATATGCATTGAGGGCGATTCTCTTGTATCGTTTGTATTAGCTTTAAAGGCAAAACCAAAAATGGCTAATTTTTTATCAGCAATTGTTCCAAACATTTTGTTGACAATTTCACTTAAAATTCTATTTTGCTGCCAACTATTTATGTCTAAAACCTTTTGCCAATAAGAAGAAACCTCTTTAAGTCCATAATGGTTACATATATAAATTAAATTTAGTATATCTTTCTTGAAGCAGCTTCCTCCAAAGCCAGGCCCCGCATTTAAAAAATACTTTCCAATTCTTTTGTCTAAGCCAATAGCTAATGAAACGTCTTTTATATTTGCACCTGTTTTCTCACATAGTGCTGAGAAGGAATTAATTGAACTTACTCTTTGAGCTAATAGGGCATTTGCAATTAATTTTGAAAGTTCCGAACTCCATAAATCAGTAGTGAATATTTTCTCCTTCTTAACCCATTTGAGATAAATATTCATAAGTGCATTTATTGAAATTTCATCTTCTCCTCCAATCAAAACTCTATCAGGATTTACTAAATCACTAATAGCATTTCCTTCGGAAAGAAATTCGGGATTAGAGAGAACTGTGAATTTTTTCTCTTTTGCATTTTTTGAATCACTTTCTTTTGAATATTTAAGGATTGTATTAATTGTTTGTGCTGTTTTAACAGGTAAAGTACTTTTCTCTACAACTATTGTCCCTGTTCTTGAGTATTTTGAAATTTGTCGTGCAGAAGCCTCTACCCATTTTAGATCACTTGCTTGTCCTGCTCCAATCCCCTTGGTTTTTGTTGGTGTATTTACTGAAATAAAAACCATATCTGCAGATTTTAAATTTTTAATAATATCTGAAGAGAAGAAAAGATTTGTATCTCTACATCTTGAGATTATCTCTTTTAATCCAGGTTCATAAATGGGTAATTTTGAGAGGTCTTTGTTATTCCAATTAGCTATTCTTTCTTTATTTATATCTACAACGTTTACCTGCAACTCAGGACAATTATCAGCGATAACTGCCATGGTAGGCCCACCTACAAAGCCTGCACCTATACAACAAATTTTTTTAATTTCCCTATTCATTATTTATTATTTTTCTTAAATATTTAATAGTATAGTCCAAACCAATATCGAGAGTATATTTTGGCTCCCAATTTAAAAGTAACTTCGCTTTCTTAATACAAGGTTTTCTTCTTAATGGTTCATCCAATTGAATATTGATATTTTGAATTTGTGAATTTGAATTTACTTTTTTTCTGATTTTTTCAGCTATTTGATTTATCGAATATTCTTCTTTCGGATTGCCAAGATTTATAGGATCATTTATAGAAGAATTAAAAAGTAAAATTAAAGCATCAATCAGATCTTCAACATAACAAAAAGATCTGGTTTGATTGCCATCACCATTCACAAACAATGGTTTTTTAAGTATCGCAGATGTTACGAAGTTGCTTATTACCCTCCCATCATCAGGCATCATGTTTGGTCCATAAGTATTGAAAATTCTCGCAATCTTTATATTTATATTATGGATTCTTTTATAATCAAAGCATAGTGATTCAGCAATTCTTTTTCCTTCTTTATAACAACTTCTTGAACCATTTGTATTTACTGATCCGTTGTAAATTTCATTTTGTGGATGGACTTCTGGATTCCCATAAATCTCACTAGTGCTTGCAAAAATTATTGGGCATTTATTCTTTCTCGCTATTTCAAGCAAATTATAAGTCCCAATAAAATTAATTTTTGAAGTTTCTATTGGATTTCTTCCGTAATATTTTGGGGAAGCCGGACATGCTAAATGCCAAATACCATCAGTTTCAATATCAATAACTTGGGTTATATCATGATTAATTAATTTAAATTCGGGGTGAGTGAGAAAATTACTTATATTAAGTCTGTTACCAGATGAAAAGTTATCAATACAAATAATAGAATGTTTTTCTTCTAAAAGTCTCTTAATTAGATTTGAACCAATAAAACCTGCTCCTCCAGTAACAAGATATCTCAATTGATTTTATTAGCTCTTCCATAAAAATCTTGAAATCTAATAATATCATCTTCACCCAAATAATCTCCACTTTGAACTTCTATTAAAATAAGTGGCGTAGTTCCTGGATTTGATAATCTATGTTTTGAACCTAATGGAATAAAAGTACTTTCATTTTCATTAAGAGTATAAATATTATTATTTATTTCAACTTTTGCTTTCCCAGTTACAACTACCCAATGTTCAGCTCTTTTTTTATGCATTTGAAGAGATAGAGACTTGCTTGGTTTTACTTCAATGGTTTTAACTTTCCATCTTTTACCTTCTTCTATTGAAGTGTAGTTGCCCCACGGTCTATGCACTTTTTTGTGAATTATACCTTCATCTCTTCCCAGAATTTTTAGATCTTTTACTACATCTTTAAGGGCATCTAATTTGTCTTTATTTGCAATTAATATCGCATCATGAGAATCTATAAAAATTAAATCTTTAAGACCTAATCCTACTACTAAATGATTTTCACTTCTTAAATAACATCCTGTTGAGTTTTTTAGAATTATATCCCCTTTTAGTGCATTCTTATTCTCATCTTTTTTCGCATTCTCCCAAATTGATTTCCAGCTGCCTAGATCACTCCATTCCGCATCAAATGCTAGTACTGTTCCAAGTTTTGTTTTCTCCATAACCGCATAATCAATTGATATATTTGGACATTTTTTAAATAAATTTTGATCGATTCTTTGAAAATCTAAATCTATAGAGCTATTTATGATTGACTTATTGCAAATATCAAATAAAGAGGGATTATATTTTTTTACTTCTTCTATAATTTGACTTGCTTTAAACATAAATATTCCACTGTTCCATGTATATTTTTTATCTAATATTAATTTCTCTGCCAGCTCTTTTTCAGGTTTTTCAATAAATTTTTCAATCTCTGAAGCTTTATTATTACTTTCAAGTGGATATTTTGATTTAATATATCCGAAACCAGTTTCAGGAGATGATGGTGTAATACCAAATGTAACTAATCTATTTTCAAGAGCATATTTTTCTCCTGATTTTATTGTTTCGAGGA
>MDTG01173707.1_pt1 | contig 17493 bp, 13 predicted proteins | sample 811421 | NCBI WGS metagenome assembly MDTG01 (sample SAMN05326645, study PRJNA326480) | marine metagenome | isolation source: seawater | place: Pacific Ocean: South East | collected 2011
GTCAGTTGTACGCAAGTAAAACTGTGGACGGTATTTGTTGTGGAATGGAGTGTGACGACCACCTTCCTCTTTCTTCAAGATGTAGACCTCAGCCTTGAATTTTTTGTGAGGGGTGATTGACCCTGGCTTACAGATTACCATTCCACGGCGGATATCAGACTTTTCGATACCACGTAGAAGGATACCTACGTTATCACCTGCTTCACCCGTATCCAAGATTTTGCGGAACATCTCAACACCGGTAATGGTAGAAGTTAATTTCTCGTCACCAAAACCGATGATCTCAACTGCTTCACCAGTGTTTCCGATACCCGTCTCGATACGACCAGTAGCCACAGTACCACGACCAGTGATTGAGAAAACATCCTCGATAGGCATCAAGAATGGCTTATCACGATCACGCTTTGGTTCTTCGATCCATGTATCAACTGCTTCCATCAATTCCATGATAGTATCAACCCACTTTTGCTCTCCATTCAAACCACCTAGGGCAGAACCTGTGATAACTGGGGTATTATCACCATCGTAATCGTAGAAAGAAAGTAGATCACGAACTTCCATGTCTACCAATTCCATCAATTCTTCGTCATCAACCATATCAGCCTTGTTCAAAAACACGACGATACGTGGAATACCCACTTGACGACCCAATAGGATGTGCTCACGAGTTTGCGGCATGGGGCCATCTGTAGCAGCAACTACCAAAATAGCACCATCCATCTGAGCAGCACCAGTTACCATGTTCTTCACATAATCCGCGTGACCTGGACAGTCAACGTGAGCGTAGTGACGATTTGCGGTTTCGTACTCTACGTGTGAAGTATTAATAGTAATACCACGCTCTTTTTCTTCAGGAGCGTTATCAATTGAATCGAATGATCTCAATTCTGACAAACCAGCATTAGCCAACACAGTAGTGATGGCTGCAGTCAAAGTTGTCTTACCGTGGTCAACGTGACCAATTGTACCAATGTTCAAGTGAGGCTTGGTACGTACAAAATTCTCTTTTGCCATAATTAGCGATTATTAAATATATAAACAGTGTAAAGATTCTCATTTCATTTTAGAGCCAATGACGGGAATTGAACCCGTGACCTCTTCCTTACCAAGGAAACGCTCTACCCCTGAGCTACATCGGCTTAGCCTTGAGCGGAAGACGGGATTCGAACCCGCGACCCTCAGCTTGGAAGGCTGATGCTCTACCAACTGAGCTACTTCCGCGGTTGTGGGGGGAGCAGGATTCGAACCTGCGAAGGTTTCCCAACGGATTTACAGTCCGTCCTCGTTGGCCGCTTGAGTATCCCCCCGGTAATACTTGATTCTCACCTAAATCAAGTATCATACTTGAGCCGATAGTCAGATTCGAACTGACGACCCCGAGATTACAAATCACGTGCTCTGGCCAACTGAGCTATATCGGCTTATATGTCAAAGATCATCCGCCTCTTGCAAACGGACTGCAAATGTAGTAAAGAGATTCAAACGAGCAATACTTCTCAAAAAAAAAGTAGAGACTTTCTGCCTCTACTTTTAATGGGAAGTACAACTAATTGAATCACAAATAGTTTACTTGTTCTTTTCCTTGTGTTTTTTTAGCTTTCGGATGAGTACATCTACCACCAAATTCGCCGCTTCCTCGAAGGATTTCCGCTCTTTGGTAACTACAAGCTCGTTTCCGGGGATGGTCATGCGCATTTCCACAATCTTATTTGCCCTCTTGTGATTATTATCCAGCTTTAAAAAGACATCCGTATTTATGGTTTTGTCAAAAAACAGTTTCGTCTTGTCAAGCCGGTCTTCAATGAATCTCAACAGCTTAGAATCCGCTTTGAAATTAACAGACTGAATATTTACTGTCATCGTACTGAAATTTATGAGCCCTTCGGGTGAGCTCGGTTATATGCTTGAACAAGCTCCTCAAACGTACTGGCCGTATACATCTGCGTTGAGCTTAGGCTCTCGTGTCCCATCAACTCCTTAACGGTGTTGATGTCGACCCCTGCATTCAACAAATGCGTTGCATACGAATGGCGTAAGGTATGAGGATGTTTGTCCACCACCGATGTGGTTCTTTGAAGATAGTGAACTACTCGATTATAAACAATACTCGGATAAAGCTTTCCGCCCCTAGAAGTTGTTAATATTTGAGGGACCTTAGGATGAACTTCTTGTCTCGCTTTAAGATACCGGTTATAGTATGTTTTTAAAGCGATTGGAATAGGTACTTGACGTGTTTTGTTTCGCTTACCGGTAATGCGGACTACACCGCGCGACCAATCAAAATCCTCTTGCTTTAATTCAATAAGCTCCGCTTTACGCAAGCCAAGGCCGTAGAAGAGCAATAACATAAATTGATCCCGAATCCCTTCAAAATTATTTTCAAATACCTCGTCCTTGACCAACTGCTCTAAATCTTTCTGAGGGATGCTCATCACGACCCGCTTTTGATCTTTCAGGCTTTTAATACTTCCCAATGGATCGTTGTGCGGCCTGCCCGTGCGTTCGCACCATTTGTAATAGGAACGCAGAGCACTGAGGGTTCTATTTATCGATCGGTTGCTAATGCCTTGTTTACTTCGCCAGACTATAAGTCTTTTGGCATGTGCCCGTTCAGCATCCTTAGGCGCTACCTCATATTCGGCTTCAAGAAAGGATTGCCAGCGCCTGAGTTCTGTGCCGTACGCTACAATAGTCTTTTCGCTTGCTCGTCTCTCTGAACGCAAGAATTCTTCAAAAGCAATGAATGATGGGTTAGACATAAGAGCAACTTAATAAAAAAAGCCCAACGCTGAGCGTTGGGCTTTTTTATATAGTTGTTCAAATTACTATTCTTCCTCTGCCTGACGCAAAGACTGAATGTAAGCCGCTTTCATATTCATACGACGTTTTGCTTCAGTCGGCTTTGTGTGATAACGATCAGCACGAAGCTTGCGCACTACACCCGTAGAGCTGTGTTTTCTCTTATAACGCTTTAGTGCGCGTTCGATTGATTCTCCATCTTTTACATTAATTACGAGCATAGTAACACCTCCTTTATAATTGTTAGCTCGCGAAATTACATTCTTTTTTAATTTCCCGAAAAATATAATTACAAAAAGTTTTTGGCTATTCTGTATTGTTATCAGAATAGGAGTCTGGCTCCGTGTTCTGTGGTACTTTTAAAACTTTTCTGAAAAAATAAATGGTCGCAGCGATAACTGTACCCTGCGTCAGAATAATCATAATTAATGCGGACATTGTCATTGTGCTGCTTTTTTACGTTTGTTAGAAGCCACCTTCACCATACCCACCAATGCTGCGAAGCAGGCAAGCAAGAAAAATCGGCTCATATCGATATAGAACATATTGGTTAGGACCCCGTCCTGCAACCATTGTACGCCAGTATTGATGTGGAAAATCTGGTTGATGATGCTGTCGTTTGCCCACGGCCAACCGTTTCCAGATAACAGCGAAGAAAAGGCCGAAGACCAATCGCTTAATTCTCCGTTGAGCGGCTTGAACATGGAAGTCAAAAAAATGATACCGATAAATAGCGGTGTGATGTATTTTATGATAGGGCGGTAGAACCTTGGAACAGTCATATCTGCACCATCGGTGATTTCTTTCCATCCCTTGTCCATACCAAATACCCATGCGAAAAGGATGACTTCAGCAAGGGCAAAAATCACCAAACTCACAGTCCCTGTCCAATAGTCATATTCATCGAATACACCTTTTTCGAAGAAGAAGATGGTTGGAAGGCCCATCGCCAAAATAGCAATACCTAGGATCATTGCGCTTTTATTTTTCGACCAGTTGAATTCGTCTTGAACAAAGCCCATCCATGGCGTACCCATAGCGAGCGAGGAAGTGATACCTGCAAAAAATAGTAGACCAAACCAAGCAAAACCTGCAATTACGGCAAGAATGCTGCCCCATTGATCAAATAAGAACGGCATCGTCTTAAAGGCCATCATAAAGCCTGCGTTGTCCACTACCCAATCTAAACCGAGGTAGCCTACTGCGATTGGAATAACTACTGCAGAACCCAATACGATTTCCACAAAACCGTTCATCCATCCTGCAGACATCGCGTTTAGGGCAATATCGTCCTTTTGCTTCAGGTAAGAGCTGTAACAATGTATGGTCCCCATACCCACACTAAGTGTGAAGAAGATTTGACCCGCTGCTGCAAGCCAAATTTTTGGATTAGACAATGTTGTAAAATCCGGTTGCCAAAGATAGTTAAGACCTACGTAAGTGGAACAATCGGCACAACGTCCTGTGGAACCTGTAGTCCAAGACATGATGGCCAAGAAGGCGCCGAAGCCTATCAATAATGGCATAGCTATTTTGGCTACTTTTTCAATACCAGCGCTCAATCCACGCGAAAGTATATAAATATTGACTGAGAGGGTAATTAAGAATGCGAGTAAGGCCCAAACCGGGAAATTGATACCGGCCCCTAAGTCTACGTAGTTGTTGAAGAATTGGTCCAAGCCATCAAGGTCCATTCCAAGGAAATCACCCTTGAGAGATTTCAAGGTATAGGTTAACGTCCAAGATTCTATATAAGTATAATACGCCATAACACCCATGTTGGTAAAGATCCCGAAGACACCGAAGTATTTCCAAAAGCGCTTCTTGGTCATATTATCTAAAATAAACGGCGTACTGTGATCGCCATAACGACCACCGAATCGGCCCATTGACCATTCTACCCAAAGTAGTGGTATACCCATTAGCAGGAAGGAAACGAGGTAAGGGATGATGAAGGTTCCGCCGCCATTTTGAACGGCTTGAACAGGAAAACGCAAAAAGTTTCCTAGGCCGACTGCATTACCCGCCATAGCGAGAATGAGTCCGACGCGGGAACCCCAAGATTCAGTAGTGTTTGACATATAACCTAAAGGTTAGTTTAGAATATGGCCGAAAATAAACGATTGAAGCTCAAGGAGCAAATTGAAGGCTATAATCCTGCCTGCTCGGCAATAACTTCTAGTGCTTCACTAAAACTGTGCGGCTTAAAGCCGAGTTCCGTTTTGGCCTTTGTAATATCTAAGCCGGTGCGTGGAGGACGCATCGCCGGTTGGTTTAGGGTCGTACTATCCACTTTAGTTACTGAATCCATCGAGAGCCCAAAGTGCTCCGCAACGTGCCCTACGAGTTCGTAAATAGACATAAAATCTGGGCCGGAGATGTTATAAATACCTCGTGCTTTCTGTGTAGCAGCGAGTAAAGCGCCTTGAGCGAGGTCTTCGGCAAGGGTTGGTGTGCGGAATTGATCATCCACTACATTAATGGCTTGTCCCTTTTCCAGTGCGCCCTTTGCCCAGAGAACAATATTGTTGCGTTTCAAGTCCTCGGCAATGCCTATGACCAATACCGTTCTCAAGATGCTCCAATGCGTCAGTTCTTGTACGATCTTCTCTGCCTCCAGCTTTGTATTACCGTAGTAGCTCAACGGGTTTGGTTTACCGTGCTCATCATAGGGCCCTGCTGTACCGTCAAAAATGAAATCTGTACTGATGTAGACCAGATGCGCACCTACTCTACGTGAAGCTTCTGCCATATTCTTGGTTCCTAACACATTGAGCTGGTAGGCCAATTCTTTGTTCTGCTCGCACTGATCCACATGAGTCATTGCCGCACCATGAATAATCACATCGGGCTGAAAATCTTCTATCACAGCCAACACCTCTTCTACATCCTTTATGTCCATAGCCTTATATTCTGCCGTACCAAGATTAATGGTACGGTTTTTCCCCCTTGAGGTCGCTAGAAAAGCATGCTCCTTGAAACCTGCAGTGGCTGCAGAAATTTTTTGACCTAGTAATCCGTTTGATCCAGTATAGAGAATCTTCATATTGTATGGTTAACTGGTTGCGAATTTATTTGGTCTTTTCTGTAAACCATGCCCTTAAGCCCTTAATCTGTTCGTCATTTCCCAACACATAAAGTTTGGAATGCGGTGCAACCTTAAAATCTGGAGAAGGGTTTACAGTCAGCATTCCTTGCTCACAGACATAACCAATCACGGTGCACCCGGTCTGTTGTCTAATTTCCAAATCCTTGATATTGCATCCAGTGAACAATTCGGGCAATTCATCAACCACGATTTCTTCAATATTGGTAGCCGATGAACCACCTACACTCAAATGATCTAAGAAGTTCATTACACCAGGGTTCATTAAATTGTGTGCTAAATGTGCCCCGCCTACAAGGTTAGGGCTGACCGTATACGTGGCTCCGGCCGCCAACAATTTACGTTCTGTACTTTCTGTATTGGCACGAGCACCAATAGTCATATTCGGGTTGAGCTGACGCGCGGAAATCACCACAAAGAGATTGTCAGTATCCGAGGCCAATGCAGCAATTAGTGATGAAGCTTTAGCAATGTTGACTTTCTCCAAAACGGTATCGTCGGTGGCATCACCCACAACAACCAATACCTTTTGGAATTGATTTCTAAACTCCTCCGCTCGATGTTCCTCTTTTTCAATAACGACAACATCTGCACCATATGCTCGGAGTTTACTTACAACTTGTCGGCCGTTTCTCCCTAAGCCACAGACTATGGCATGCCCTTCTAACTTTTCCACCTTGCGTTCAATTCTTTTGGTGAGTAAAAAATGACGAACACGTCCATCAATAGCCAACTGAGCCAAAAGACTCGCACCGTAAGCAAAGGTGCCAAAGCTTGAAATGATTAGCACTATGGTAAACCATGTACCACGAGTGCTTAGTTCCGTTACCTCATTAAAGCCTACGGTACTCACCGTTTGGATCACCATATAGAAGGCCTGAAGCCAGTCTAGACCTTCAATTAATCGAAATCCAAGGGTTCCTCCAAACAATATAAAGGAGAACAAAATGAGTACTTTTCTCAGGCTATGGAAAGGATTATTCATCTATGGAAAGTTACGAGCCATTGTCTTAAAAAAGGAAGCCTTCAACGATTACTTATCCATTAAATCCAACATCTCTAGGTATACTCTGAGATTGCTACTGTGTGATTTTCTTGAGAAAGGAAATTGGCTGCAATGTATCCGCCAATACCTGCTTATACCAATAAGAAGAGGTTCCAACTTTTGGTTTTTCAATCAAACTGAAAGAAAGCCACAAAGCGGTCCGAACCACAGAGCGTGAGAAGGGTGCTTAGGTTAATGGAGAATCCAAAACTCTTACCAAAGAAGAATACGATAAGCATAATGAAGGTGATGCGCCATTTACATATATACCACGGCCAGGCTTGTATCACAAAATTGATGGCATTGTTTACTTAAGTGTTATCGAATTATGGTGTAGAGGGACATACGTATTTTTTAAGATCGATACCTGCTTTTTTCATAGCACTGAAACCTCCAGCGACGTCCACCATATTATGGAATCCGCGTGCTTTCAAAATAGAAGCGGCAATCACCGAACGGTAACCTCCCGCACAGTGAATGTAAAACGTTCCTTCAGTTGGGATATCTACCATACGATCGTTTATGCAATCAAGGCTTGCATGAATAGCCGTTGGCATATGCTCGCTAAAGTATTCACCGTCTTTACGAACATCAACAACTATAGGACTCTCTACGTCTTTCAATTCTTTAGCAGTGATCTGCTCAAGGGTATCGATTTCCTTTTCTACTTTCTTCCAAGCATCAAAACCTCCTTCCAAGTAGCCAATAGATTGATCGTAACCCACACGCGAAAGTCTCATAAAAACTTCTTCTTCCATACCTGGGTCTGCAACAATCAAAAGTTTGTGATTGATATCAGGAATCATAGCACCTACCCACATCGCAAAGCTTCCTTGGATACCGATGAAGATTGATTGCGGGATGAATCCTTGAATAAAATCAGTTTGATGACGTGTGTCCAGAATCAAAGCATCTGTTTCGTTCGCAGCAGCCTCAAAAGCCTCTGGACTCATTGGCGTCATTGCACGATCCATTACGATATCTAAGCTTTCGTACCCCACCTTATTCAAGCGCACATTTTCAGGGAAATATGCAGGTGGTTTTTTTAAACCGTCGGTCACCTCAATGATAAACTCGTCTTCAGTCATATCTGCTCGCAATGCATAGTTTGTTGCCTTTTGTTCGCCAATAGTACCTACAGTTTCTTTGGACATATTTTTACCACATGAAGAGCCGGCACCATGACCAGGATATACTATTACGTCATCTGCTAGGACCATAATTTTAGTACGAAGAGATTTATACAACGTTGCCGCCAACTGCTCTTGTGTCATTGTAACTGCCTTTTGAGCCAAATCTGGACGACCTACATCTCCCAAGAATAAGGTATCACCTGAGAATATGGCGTGGTCCTTACCGCTTACGTCTTTCAACAAGTAGGTGGTACTTTCCATTGTATGACCTGGGGTATGAAGAACATGAATTTCTACATCCCCTACTTTCAGTATCTCCCCATCCTCAGCGATCTTACAATCAAATTTAGGATTAGCGTTTGGACCATAGATGATTATCGCGCCTGTTTTCTTAGCAAGGTCCAAGTGGCCTGAAACAAAATCTGCATGAAAATGTGTTTCCAAAATGTATTTAATAGTTACACCGTCTTTTTCTGCACGATCTATGTACGGACCCGCCTCACGCAACGGATCAATAACTACTGCTTCATTTTTTGAGGCTATATAGTAAGCGCTCTGGGCCAAACACCCTGTATAAATCTGCTCTACAATCATCTTATTATTCGAAATTCTAAACTTTTATACTATTTGCTTCAAAATGATGTATACCGCCATTACGAGTACTAACCAGCCAAAGCCTTTTTTTAATTTTTTACCATTTATAAATTTAGTCAGGTAGATACCTACAAAGATACCTACTACGGCAATTACTGTAACGGTCAAAAGCAATGTCCAATCAATAACTAAATCAGGACGTTGAACGTCTCCAATAAAACCAATCAAGCTCTTTACAGCAATAATCAATAACGATGTGCCTACCGCCTTTTTCATAGGTAATTTAACAAAGAGAACGAGCGCCGGAATAATCAAAAAGCCACCACCAGCACCTACAATACCTGTAAGTACTCCAACCAATGCTCCTTCAGCAACAATAGCAGGAATATTAAATACCGGTGCGTATTCACTTTGTACTTTCTCTTCTTCGTATTTGTCTAGAATCATACTCACCGAGGCCGCAAGCATTACTAAGGCAAACAAAACTATTATGGAAACATCCTTTGTCAGCGAGAAAGCGCCTACCGTTATGATGTCTTGAGGAATAGCTGGCAATAAATATGCACGGGTTAAGTACACCGCAATAAACGCAGGAATAGCAAAGACTACTGCGGTCTTGTAATTCACATTGCCCATAGTTGCATTATGGATCGCACCTACCAAAGCCGTCGCACCAACAATAAACAACGAATATGCTGTACTAAGCTCCGCGCTTTCCCCAAAAAGGTAAACCAAAACTGGTACAGTAAGGATAGAACCGCCACCACCAATCAGGCCAAGTGAAATTCCTATAAATACTGATGCTATGTAACCTATTGTCTCCATGACTGCTTTTTGAATGCTTAAAATTAGCCATGTTCTATTAGACGAGATGTGACTCAGCGATCACTAGAAAAGAATTCGTTCCATTTCTTGCTGCAACTCAAGGGCAGCGCGGCCCGCAGCTTCAGCAAAATCTATATCCTTACTTTGATAAATGATGCCTCGAGTAGAATTTACTAAGACACCGTAATCTTTATTGGTCGCTTTTGTTAAGACATCTTGTAATGATCCGCCTTGGGCACCTACACCTGGAATCAAGAAGAAAGATTCTGGTGCCGCTTTTCTTACACGCTCAAGAAACGCTGTCTTTGTGGCACCTAAGACAAACATAAGTTGCTCTGGAGTAGCCCACTCTTGCGCGTTTTTAACGACCGTTTCGAATAAAGCTTCACCATCATTGTTTTCTTTAAGCTGGAAATCGAATGCACCTTGATTTGACGTCAATGCCAAAAGGATCACCCATTTGTCTTCGAAGGCTAGAAAAGGGCTGACACTGTCTATACCCATATATGGGGCCACTGTAACGCTATCAAAAGCCATAGTATTGAAAAACGCTTCAGCATACATCTTTGAAGTATTGCCTATATCTCCTCGCTTGGCGTCAGCGATCGTGAAAACCTCAGGATAGCTCTCATTCAGGAAATCGATGGTTTTTCCCAAGGATTCCCATCCCTTCACGCCCATGCTTTCGTAAAAGGCGATGTTGGGTTTATAGGCCACTGCATAGTCCGCCGTAGCATCAATTATGGCTTTGTTGAAGGCGAAAATTGGATCTGCCTCTTTCAGCAAGTGTTGTGGAATCTTGTTGATATCAGTATCTAACCCTACACAAAGGACACTCTTCTTTTTCTCGATCTGTACGACAAGCTCTCTCCTATTCATGGTTAAATCATATCTGTTCCTTCTTTCATCTTCTCGGCATTCTCCGCCATATGAAGTTCGTCAATAAACTTCTGAATATCACCACCTACTACATCATTAAGATTATAGGTCGTCAAACCTATCCTGTGGTCAGTTACCCTTCCTTGTGGATAGTTGTACGTTCTAATTTTTGCGGAACGGTCACCTGTGCTGACCATAGTCTTGCGCTTAGCAGCCTGTTCCGCTTGCTTTTTTTTGAACTCCATGTCAAACATACGCGAACGAAGTACCTTCAAAGCTTGCTCGTAGTTCTTGTGCTGTGAACGTCCGTCTTGGCATTCTACAACAATTCCTGTTGGCAAATGCGTCAAACGCACTGCACTTTCAGTTTTATTTACGTGCTGACCACCTGCACCTTGGGCGCGATAGGTATCTTTTTTGACATCTTTCATGTCAAGATCAACATCAACGTCTTCCGCTTCAGGAAGAACCACTACAGATGCAGCGGATGTATGTACCCTACCCTGGCTTTCAGTTGTAGGAACACGCTGAACGCGGTGCACCCCACTCTCGTATTTTAGAATTCCGTAAACTGATTCACCTCTAACCTCAAAAGAAACCTCTTTAAAGCCTCCGGCAGTTCCCTCATTCATAGAGATCACCTCAACCTTCCAACCGCGACCTTCACAGTAGCGCTGGTACATACGGAATAAATCACCTGCGAAAATAGCGCCTTCGTCACCACCAGCACCTTGGCGAATTTCAACCAATGCATTCTTATCGTCCTCAGGATCTTTTGGTATGAGTAAGATCTTGATTTCCTCCTCGAGCTCTGCAAAAGTAGGCTCAAGATCATCAAGCTCCATTTTGGCCATATCTCGAAAATCTTGGTCTTTCTCTTCCTTTAAAACCGTTTTTGCCTCCTCTATCCTGCTGCTAAGCTCGAGATACTTCTCTCTGGCAATCACCAGGGGCTTTAGGTTTTTGTATTCACGGTTCAATTTCACATAGCGCTTGCTATCGGAAATCACATCCGGTTGAATAATAAGATCGTTGACCTCATTGTAACGCTGAAAAACTACGTTGAGCTTATCTAGCATCACTTGCTATATTTAAAGGTTCCGAACTCGCTACTTATAGTCAGCTCTTTCTCTGCGCTCTGTTCTACGCGTCCTACGATCTCTGCTGCTACCCCAAAGCTCTCACTTATCGCAATAATATCTTGTGCTATTGACGGGTCGACATAAAGCTCCATACGGTGCCCCATATTGAACACTTGGTACATTTCTTCCCAACTTGTTCCGCTCTCCTGGTGAATCAATTTGAACAATGGTGGTATAGGGAACAAGTTGTCTTTAATCACATGTCCCTTTTCCAAGAAGTGCAAAATCTTCGTTTGTGCGCCCCCTGAACAGTGTACCATTCCGTCAATCTGACCGCGGTATTTATCTAGGATTTGTTTGATGATTGGAGCATAGGTGCGGGTAGGACTTAACACTAGTTTACCAGCATCGAGATCAGTATCAGTAGCCTCCGTTAAACTCTTTGTTCCAGTATACACCAAATTCTCAGGTACTGCTGGATCAAAGCTTTCCGGATATTTAGCAGCCAATTCTTTTGAGAATACGTCGTGACGTGCACTTGTAAGACCGTTAGACCCCATACCACCGTTGTATTCGCTCTCGTAAGATGCCTGACCGTAGCTAGCCAAACCAACGATCACATTACCGGCTTTAATATTTGCGTTATCTACAACGTCTGAGCGCTTCATTCGCGCAACCACTGTACTATCTACGATGATTGTGCGAACCAAATCACCAACATCGGCAGTTTCACCACCGGTACTGATAATATCAATACCGTGCTTACGGTACTCTTCAAGAAGCTCCTCCGTTCCACCGATAATAGCGCTCAATACCTCACCAGTAATTAGTCCTTTGTTTCTTCCAATGGTTGAACTTAGCATAATATTCTCAGTGGCGCCAACACACAGAAGGTCATCGATATTCATAATCAACGCATCCTGAGCAATCCCCTTCCATACACTGAGATCACCGGTCTCCTTCCAGTACATGTAAGCCAATGAACTCTTAGTACCTGCGCCGTCGGCATGCATCACAAGACAATAATCTGTATCACCGGTCAAGTAGTCCGGGACAATTTTACAAAAGGCCTTTGGAAAAAGTCCCTTGTCAATGTTTTTGATGGCACTGTGCACTTCCTCTTTCTGTGCACTGACACCTCTGCCGGTGTAGCGGTCTGAATTGTTACTCATAGTACTGCAAAAATAACGAGAAAGCGCGCACGGGAGACCCGTGCGCGCTTCTCTTTTATCAAGGAGTTAACTACTTCGTCTGGATCCAAGACCCAACGATTAACTCTGAATCGTTCTTTATACCGTTCAACGATTTCAATGTTTTCACATCTGAACCAACCTTCTTAGCAATTGAGCGCAGTTGGTCGCCACGTTGTACTTGGTAGTGCGATGCGTCAAACTCTGTGTAATCTCCGTTCTTGGTGATCTTGAGTACCATACCAGCCATTGGACGCGCACCGCGCAACCCAGCGTTCAATTTTTTCAACTCTACCACGTTCATACCATTACTCATAGCAATCTTACCAAGAGAACGGTCTTTCGGACCTAGAGTAATCGTCTGACCAATCGGGTTTTCGTTCTTTTTGGCAGGTGCCAAAGCTTGTTTTCCATCCGCACTAGCAACGGGAGCAGAGGGCACATAGTCGTCAGAAAGTACCTTGAAATCCGTACGGCGGTTGATTTGGTTTGCAACCTCCTGGTCGTCACCTCCTAATCGTTTTATGAAGCTTTCCGTAAGCTTGTCTCCTTCTTTGAATTTATCTGCACCGTAAGCCGCATAGCCGTTAGGAATAATAAAAGGCTCCCCTTCACCCATACCCACAGCCGTAAGGCGGTCTGCAGGAATGCCCTTCTCAATGAGGTAATCCACACAGCTCTGAGCACGTGCTTGCGAAAGCACCTGGTTCTTAGCATCTGTATCACGGTAATCCGTGTGCGAACGTAGACCAATAGTAATGTTTGGGTTGCGCTGTAGGATATTAAATACGGTATCAAGTGCCACTTTACTTTCGTCGCGTAAGTCTGATTTAGCAAGATCGAAGAACACATTTGGAAGTACGATAGGAACTTCAATCGGATCCATCTTTAACCTTAGGTTGTATGATTTAACGTACTCTCTATCTTCTTTAACTCTCGAGTAATCCGTCAGTTCAAGGTTCTCAGTGCTGATATCACCAATGGCATTTAAGAACTTCTTGCGAGACATGTTCAATTTGTACGACATATCTTCTTCAAGACGTCCCTTAGGAATTCCAAAATTACCATCGGCATCTGTAGTAATGGTAAATGAGCTGCCTTTCTTGTCGCTTACTTCGATGGTCACGTCTTTTACCGGCTTGCCGTTTTTAGTACTCACTACACTTCCTAAAACAACAAATTGTTTTGTCCACTCTGTAACATACCAGATGTCGTGCTCTCCCTTACTTCGTTGTCCATTTTCCTCCTTGCGATTAGATACTACAAATCCTCTTTGCGTATTATCACCAGGAATCCAACGCAAGGCGATATCGTCACCTTCAGAGTTGATTGGGCTCAACAAATTTTCTATATCACCAATAGGCTGTCCTAAATCGTCTAATTTTACCCGGTAACAATCAAACCCACCCATGCCCTGGCGACCATTTGATGAAAAGTATAAGTAGCCATCACCATGGATATATGGGTACAACTCATCTCCACGTGTATTGATGCTTAATGATGTAGGCTCCTTCCACTCGCGACGACGTCTGTCGTAAGTCGTCATATAAATGTCTCTACCGCCCTTACCACCGCTCAATTCTCCTGCGAAGTACAAGATATTGTCGTCCTGGCTTAGCGCCGGGTGACCCACAGAAGCATTTGAATCAACAGCAATAACCACTGGCTCTGGATTTGCCCAATCTTGTCCCACTTTCTTCGTGGAGTAAATGGCACAGCCCATTTTCACATTTTTAAGCTTGATACATTTCGTGAAATACATGGTTTTACCTCTCGAGTCTAAAGTAAGTACCCCTTCGTGATCTTTGGTATTGATTACTTCGCCGATAGATTCGAGCTCTCCCCAAACAATTTGATCGTTTGCGTTCGCTTCTTTACCTTTCTTTCGCTTACCTTTTTTCTTTTGTCCTTCAATCACGTAGATATCCGAAAAACGCTGACCTGTCCAACCGTCTTCCTTCTTCCCTGTTGTATTATCTCTCATTGAGCTTACCATCAAGATAAGGTCTTCTTTGCCGCGCTTACCAGCGTATGCAATGGCGTAATCTGATTTCTTTGAATTTAAGTCTTTGGCATTATCCAACGAGAACAATGAACCTGATGCTACCCATTGGGCTGCTTGACGACAGGCTTGGATACCTTCTTCAGCACGTTGATCAGACGGTATAAGCTTCTTGTATTCTTCGTACGCCACAATAGCATCCTCGTATTCGCCTTGACTTTGAAGCATCTCAGCGTAGCCTAGCCCTGCTAAGGCACCGTAACCCAATTTTTGGGCTCGCAAGTAGTAACTAGCTGCTCTTTTGAACTGCCCTGTATTACGGTAACATTCAGCCATATTATAGGAAATACGCTGCTTCTGCTCGCGGCTTTTTTCCTTTGAATACGCTTTAGCGTATACCTCTACAGCTGTGCTATACTCCTTTGATTCAAAGTATTCATCCGCCTTCTTAGTGGTCTTGTGGATTTCGATCTCAACATCCTCAGTGTTGGCATCTTGTGCCACCATTGCCGTAGGCATGGCTATCATAGCAGCAACAAGTAGAAAATATCTGCGTATTTGCATTAGAACTTTATTCTAGTGTTTAAGCGTTCCCAATATAGCCAAAATAAAAAAAGAAAACCCGCCGAAGCAGGGTTTCTCTTAAGTATAATTTGAATTGAAATTTCAATTAACGCGTAAAGAGCATTTCGCGGAACTTTGGCATTGGCCATTGCTCATCGTCAATCATCAATTCTAGCTTGTCGCTTTCATATCGAATTATCTCAAAATATGGCTTCACGTTGTCATAGTAAGCGATAGATTTTTCGCGCACATCTTCAAGCGCATTTGCATCTTTACGAGCCTGAAGCATCGCGTCTTTCGAAGATAAAATCTTAGAAATTCTGGCGCTGATTTCTTTGACCATTTCTAGCTGCTCCTTGGCAATACTAGCGAAAGTATCAGCATCCATAATCTCCTTCAAACGCTGTACGTTATCAATCAATGTATTCTGATACTTAATCGCCGTAGGAACAATGTGGTTTCCTGACAAATCGCCTAGAACACGAGATTCGATTTGAATCTTCATGAAGTACGACTCGAGCAGGATCTCGTGACGCGCTTCCGCCTCGCGGTGGCTCATTACGCCCATAGCTTCGAACATACCTAGTGTCTGCTCGCTTACGTATGCATCGAGAGCGCGCGGCGTTGACGGCTCGTTGTTCAAGCCGCGCTTCGTAGCTTCTTCTTTCCAAGCATCACCGTATCCATCGCCTTCGAAGCGGATCGCTTTACTCTCAGTGATGTAACGCTTCAATATGCTGAAAATCGCTTCGTCTTTCTTCAAACCATCTTTTTCGATAAGCGCATCAACATCCGCTTTAAAATCGATTAATTGCTCTGCCATTACTGCATTTAATACAGTCATTGGCTGTGCACAGTTTGAAGCAGAACCTGCAGCACGTAACTCAAACTTATTACCCGTAAATGCAAACGGTGAAGTACGGTTTCGGTCTGTATTATCTAGAAGTACATCTGGAATTTTACCTACAACGTTTAATTTTAAATCGGTCTTCTCTTCAGGCGTCATCTTACCGCCCTTAACATTTTCCAATTGATCCAAAACAGCGCTCAACTGTTGGCCGATGAAAACAGAAATAATTGCGGGTGGGGCTTCGTTTGCACCCAAACGGTGCTCGTTACCCGCTGAAGCGATGGAAGCACGAATCAAATCTGCGTGACGGTAAACTGCCTTAATACTGTTGATGAAGAATGTCAAGAACATCAAGTTACTCATCGGTGTAGAACCTGGAGCTAATAGGTTAACACCAGTGTTTGTTGCCAAAGACCAGTTGTTGTGCTTACCAGAACCATTGATATTCGCAAATGGCTTTTCGTGCAACAATACACGGAAGTTGTGACGACGCGCCACTTTCTCCATTAAATCCATAAACAAAGAGTTGTGGTCTACAGCAACGTTTGCCTCTTCAAATACAGGCGCGAATTCGTACTGTGCAGGTGCCACCTCGTTGTGACGTGTTTTTACCGGAATACCTAAAATACGGCTTTCATATTCCAATTCTTTCATAAACTCAATCGCACGCTCTGGGATAGACCCAAAGTAGTGATCGTCCAACTGCTGACCCCTTGCTGGAGCGTGTCCCACGAGGGCACGACCTGCCAACTGTAAATCTGGACGCGCTGCAAAATATGCTTCGTCCACGAGGAAATACTCTTGCTCCCAACCTAGAGTTGCGTTTACTTTAGTTACGTTCTTATCAAAGTATTTACATACCGCTGTAGCTGCTGAGTCAACCGCTTGCAACGCACGAAGTAATGGAGTTTTATAATCTAATGCCTCACCTGTGTATGAAACGAATACAGTAGGAATACATAGCGTACTTCCGAAGACAAAGGCTGGTGACGTTGGATCCCAAGCTGTATATCCGCGAGCTTCGAATGTATTACGAATACCACCGTTGGGGAATGAAGACGCATCCGGCTCTTGCTGAACCAGCATACCTCCTGAGAATTTCTCAATCGCCTCACCGTTACCAGTAGGCTCGAAGAAAGAATCGTGCTTTTCTGCAGTAGCTCCTGTAAGAGGCTGAAACCAGTGTGTGTAGTGAGTCGCTCCCAAATTCAAAGCCCAAGCTTTCATGCCTGCAGCAACCTGATCGGCAATGTTGCGGTTGATTTTGGTGCCATTGTCCATTGCGTCAATAACAGCCTTGTAGGCCTCTGAAGTCATATATTCGCGCATTGCTTTTCTGTTGAATACGCGAGAACCGAAGTATTCTGAAACTCTTGTTCCAGGTGCTTCGAAGTGCTGTGGCTTGCGCCCCATTGTTTCTTCTA
>MDTG01306931.1_pt1 | contig 17492 bp, 17 predicted proteins | sample 811421 | NCBI WGS metagenome assembly MDTG01 (sample SAMN05326645, study PRJNA326480) | marine metagenome | isolation source: seawater | place: Pacific Ocean: South East | collected 2011
TACTAGCATCTGGTGGTCATACGATGATCATTCATGCGGCATCATTCGGCCAATATAGTATTCTTGGCGCAAGTATTGATGATGCTGCAGGTGAGGCCTTTGACAAGATCGCTAAATTAATTGGACTTGGTTTTCCTGGTGGAGCAAAACTAGCAGAGCTTGCAAAAAAAGGTGATGCATGCCACTGGGATCTACCACGACCAATGCTTGCAAAAAAATATGGGTATGACATGAGCTTTAGCGGTCTAAAAACGGCTGCAAAAATGATCTGGGATAAAATAGAGCAACCGAGTGATCTTACAAAAGCTCATCTTGCTGCCAGTTACCAAGCTGCGATCGTAGATGTTTTGGTCAAAAAAACAAAAAGCGTACTCGTTGACACTGAATTAAAACAGTTGGTATTGGCTGGAGGCGTTGCTTCCAACGACATGCTTAGAAATTCCATGTCGCTCATGACAACATCACTGGGAGTGAAACTATATCTTCCCGAAAAATATCTATGTACCGATAACGCTGCGATGGTCGCACGCACTGGTGCTATACGCTTTCAACAATCTGTCTGTGGACCTGACGATCTTGGGCCGACGCCTCGTTGGTCGATAGAATCACTGTCTAGTAAACTATAGTGTTTGTTCTGAGCCCATATAGAGTCGTTTGATATTACTGATGTGAGCCAGAGATACCAATAGAACAACCACTGTGAAACCCAAAACCACATCATTTGGGTAACGGCTAACATAAAGCCAAAGCAATGTACTAAATGCTGTTAGTAATGATGCAACTGAGGAAGTTCTTGTAATAATAAAAGCAAAGACCCAATAAAAAAAAGCAATCACCGCGACTAAAGGCGCCATAAAACACATACAGGAAAATGCGGTTGCTACACCTTTTCCTCCTTTAAACTCATGAAATATAGGGAACATATGCCCAACTACACCAGTCACACACAGCACCATCTGAGAAGAAGATTGCATAGCTAAGACTTGAGAGAGAAAAAGTGGGACTAGCATTTTGAGCACGTCAAATAAAAGTGTTAAAAAAGCTGCTTTGATACCATTGACACGGAACATATTCGTAGCACCAAGATTCTTAGACCCTCTGTTCTTAGGACTTTTTTTGTCGAGTAGCCAACATGTAATTTGAGCTCCTGAGATGGACGTCACTAAATAAGTGATCGTCATCATTGTAATAAGCATTGCTTAATCCAAATTAAAATAAGATTATACCATGAAAAAACAAAAAGTCTAGTAACTAGACCAAACATCATGGTTTGAAACTTGAGATGTTTGAAGAAATTGTCTATGATAATCATTTGGGTATAGACAATAGGTGAACAATGCAAAAAAAATGGGTTTGGCTTGATCTTGAGATGACAGGTCTTGATACTGAAAAGCATACGATCATAGAGATAGCGACAGCCATCACGGACACATCATTAAACCTCATTGAAAAAGGGCCTGACCTTATTATTAACGCATCAGAATTACAACTAAGCGCCATGTCCGATTTTGTCAAGAACATGCATGAAACCAATGGATTATTAGAGAAAGTTCAGTCTAGCACAGAGACCATTCACTCAGCCGAGAGCAAAACACTTGCTTTTTTGAAGAAACATCTTGAGCCTGGACAGTCACCTCTGTGCGGTAACAGTGTAAGCTATGACCGTCGATTTCTAGAAGCGCAGATGCCCAGGCTTGCTACGTTTTTCCACTACAGACATATCGACGTGACAACCTTCAAATTAGCAATCACTCAATGGTATCCTCATGCCAAATTATACCAAAAGAAACTGACACATCGCGCCATGGACGACGTGATTGAATCGATTGAAGAGCTCAAACACTATCAACAACAACTGACTTGGACAGGTGAGCACGACCATGTTGATGACCGTTAAGCAAATAAGGGATCTCGAACAACAACTCAAAGACCAGTATCATTTGAGCGAGTATGAGTTTATGCACCGTGCTGCAGATCATTTTTTCTCTACTATCTCGAGCCTTTATCCATCATCAAAACATTGGCGTATCGTTTGTGGTACAGGAAACAACGCTGGTGATGGCCTGATACTAGCAGGCATTGCTGCTGAAAATAACATCACCGTTCAAGTGATCGCTTCTCAAGATTTCTCTGAAGGAAAAGCTCTATTAAAAAAAGCTTGGGAATTTTGTCAAGAAAGGGGAGTGCACCCACTCATATACACCACTGAGCAAAATTATCAACCTACTGATTTGTGCATCGATGCTGTGCTAGGCATTGGTATACAAGGACCACTATCAGAACACTATCGTAATATGATAAGTGATACGTTGGTTGGTAAAAAGCCAATTGTATCATTGGATTTACCATCAGGATTACTCCCTGACAATGGCCAGGTAGACAAATCGACTGTTCGTGCCACACATACCATCACTGTATTGGCGGATAAATTAGGTCTTCATGGATACAAAGGGCGTCTTCATACGGGTGATATTCATCGGTTAAGTCTTGGTTTTAAAGATAGCGAACTTCAACGTATGGGCACTTCTCTCCAAAGCGTCGATAGCAATATGTTGAGTGAACGCTGGAAAAACCGCCCTGCAGACTCACATAAAGGTCAGTTTGGGCGGTTGGTCTTAATTGGGTCCTTTGATGCGTACCCTGGTGCCATCTGTCTTGCAGCACAAGCGGCCATACAGCTTGGCATTGGCTATACCACAGTTATCAGCCATGGCTCAACCATACCCAGTATGCTTAGGGCTTTCCCATCTATTATCCTTATCGATGCACAAGATCATAGCAGTGTTTCAGATGCCCTAGAGCAAGCAGAAACCATTGCGATAGGGCCTGGGCTTGGAAGATCCGATCTGGCGATTGACCTACTTGAAAAAAGCATCATATCACTTAAACCATGCATTATTGATGCGGACGCTCTACATCTTCTGTATCCATTAAGAGACAAGCTTCATCAGCGCTGTGTGCTAACGCCACATCTAGGTGAAGCAAAAGCTTTGTTATCACCATTGGGAATCGACTCAATGCCGTGCCGAGAAGATATACTGGAAATCATCAGCCAAACTTATCAAGCTGTGATTGTTCTAAAAGGAGCTATGACATTGATAGGACAAAACCATAAAAATACTTGGGTTTGCTGTCAAGGAAACCCCAATATGGCTATTGCTGGAATGGGGGATGTTTTAACTGGTATCATAGCTGCTTATTGCGCACAGCATCACTCTCATTTCAGCTGCGAGCTTATTGCTGAAGCCGTAACACTTCATGGAAAGATCGCAGATGACTGTAGTCTAACCACCGGGATAGGACTCAAACCTGAAGATATTATTGATCATCTTCATCACCATGTACCATAATGCCATACGAATACGAATTAAATCTTGATGAATTAAAAGATTGGTGTGAAGACTTCGCAAAGGTGATGCCGAAACCTTTTTATATTTATCTCGACGGCGATCTAGGTTGCGGAAAAACAACATTCACGCGGCATATCTGCGAAAGCCTTGGCGTGTTAGAAACCGTAACATCTCCAAGCTATCAATTATTAAACAACTATCCATCTGAGCAGGGTGATATCATACACATTGATTTGTATCGATTAGAACACGAGCAAGACCTTGATGATCTTTGTGTAGAGGAAATGGTAGATACGGCTAGATTGATGTTAATTGAGTGGCATCAAAAGCTAACTCACATACTGCCACCTAGTGATGTAATCATGAACATAAGAATATGTGAATCTGGAAAAAGGCGCTATCAGTTAGTAGCGATGAGCGCCAGAGGCAAACAATGCCTAGACGCTCTCACATAAACTTATCTTATTACTTTATTGAGTATAGTTCTCAGTCTCAGCTTTAACTTTTGAACCACCACGACTGATGGATGATCTTCTGCGTCGATTATGGTGATTAGATCGTGTAGAGGAAGACCCAGACCTCCTATTTCGTTGGTGAGATTGGCTGTGTTGATGCCCTCTCTCACTTCGTACAGCGGTATCGGATGCTTTCTTTGTCTTGGAATTACTCTCTGTCGATCTCAGAGGCGTTGATATCCAATCAACCAATGTTTTAAATGCACCCTTTTTCTGGTTAGGATACTGGCGACTGATACTAGGTACAACAGAAGGTTTTTCAGATCCCTTGGATTTCATGGCGCTAGATGGTTCATACAAAGACTTCTTACTCGTTGTCATATTTTTGTAGCTATCAGTCAATGAGGCATTTTTAAGTGTTTTAATCTGAAACTCCTCTCGCTGGAAGCTGTTATTTGGTATAATAATAATACTAGTCGAATATGATGATTCGAGCTGATTGATCAAATGTCGCTTCTCATTAAGAAGGTAGGTTGCCGTTTGCATGGACAATTGAATTTGAATTTGGTTGATATGACTGATACCAGCTAAATTTTGTTCAATGATTCTCATCATGTGTGAGCAAAATGACTCAATAGATCTCTCCTGATACGTACGAATCGAATCAGAAATAGTGGAACCCATTTTTTGTCGAATAAGCAAGAGGCAGCCCGTTGTCTGACAAATAGGCACAGTCTTGATTCGAGCAAGATCTTTAGCAATCGCACTATTGAATGCATGCTCGACTTGTTGTCGGTTGTTTTTGGTGTTCATATCAATAAAGTCGATAACAATAATTCCCCCAACATCTCTTAGACGAATCTGCTCTGCGACAACTTCTGCTGCTTCAATATTGGTTGTCAAAGCTGTAGCTTCAATGTCACTACCTCTAGTTGAGCGGGCTGAGTTGACATCACATGCTGTCAGCGCTTCTGTTTTATCGATGTACAGTTTACCACCAGAGGGCAAATTCACTTCGCGGGCAAAAAGCTCTTCGACCATCGATTCAATCTGATAGTAACTAAAGATGGGTAGTTTGATATTGTGGTGTTGTACACAGTCTGCAAATTGAGGTCTGACCATTTGCGTATATTGCTTGACCATCTCGTATGTTTTGAAGTCATCGACAATAATGCTTCCGATGTCGTGTCTCAACAAATCCCTAATGGCTCTGATCACTGATGAGCCTTCTGAGTGAATCAGTTTAGGACCATCAGCATCTTTGCTTGCTGCCTCAATTGACTGCCAATGGGTTAGCAAATTATCTAAATCCCACTGTAATTCTTCGTGTGTTTTACCCATGGCTGCTGTTCTTAGAATCACGCTCATGTTTTCTGGTGTTTTGAGGTGTGTTAGAGCCTCTTTCATCTGCTCTCTTTCGTTTTGATCCACTCGTTTTGAAATTCCGTTGGCACTGGTGCTATCGACCATCAGTACCAAATATGTCCCTGGCAAAGAAATAAAAGACGATAGAGCAGCGCCTTTGGTTCCACGCTCGTCTTTGATTATCTGTACCAATAGCTTGTCACCTGGCTTTAATCTCTCTCCAAGCGGTTTGTCACCATCTCCTTTGGGTGCCAAATAACGCTCAGCGATTTCTTTAAACGGCAAAAAACCGTGCCTAACTTCACCGTCAAGGCTGTAACGTACAAAGACAGCCTCGAGATGCTGCTGTATGTCCGTGATTTCTCCTACGTGAATATTACCTTTCTTGCGAGATTTTGATTGCTGGCCTTCGATGTCAAGATTGACCAACTTACCGTTTTTGTCGATAACCGCTAGCCTGGTTTCAAAATCCCAATTAGCATTGATCAGCATTTTACTGGTTGCTACCTTTTCTGTTGAGTTCATTAAACTTTCCTTTGATGTTCATGTCTAGATGCTCAGATAGCACGTGCGCTAACCAAACAAGATCCCTATTGCTGCAAATTAGTCACGCAGTTGTTTTCTTTACGCGTACCACTTTAGCAGCTCTTAATTCATTACAACTCAAATAATAACACTATTTGCGTTTGACATCAACCAATTGTTGGTTCACTCTTGTGTTTTGTAGGAGTACCCATGCCGCAACAAAACCACATTCTATCCATTACTACTAATTCAGTCTCTCAAAGGCTGGATAACTTTATCCTCAAACAAAATAGGCGCCTACCAAAATCACTTATTTATAAATCTATTCGTAATAAATCTATCAGGGTCAACGGCCGTAAAAGTCACTTCGATTATCGTTTGGTTATTGGTGACGAAGTGAGTATTCCTCATCATTTACTTTCACCCCAAGAAAAAAAACAAGACCCAAACCCGAAGCATTCAAAAGTTCAGTGTGATGTTTTGTGGGAGGACGATCATTATCTAATCGTCGATAAGCCCTCAGGCTTGGCAGTGCATGCTGGTTCAGGCATCCATGAAAACTTGATGGACTCGATCCAGCACCCTGGTATTTATTTGGCACATCGACTAGACAGAAAAACCTCTGGATGTGTTGTATTGGCTAAAAACAGGACATCATTGCTTGCCTTTCAAGACCAACTCCAAAATGGCTTGGTTGAAAAAACTTACACAGCCATTACCTACGGTCACTGGGATCATTCTCGTAAACAGTATGAATGGAAGCAGCCTCTCAAACGCATCAAGTCCCACACCAGTAAGCGAGCGGTTGTTGTCGATGATAGCGGGAAACCATCTCTAACCATAGCCAAACTTGAGAGAAGTAAAAAAAAGTACCACCAACTTATACTTCAACCCAAAACAGGGCGCATGCATCAACTGCGCGTCCACTGCGCACATGCACAATTACCCATTCTTGGAGATGACATTTATGGCAATCATCACATCAACCGAATAATCCAGCCGACATCATCAAAACATAAGCCTATGTACCTTCACGCATCATCTATCACTTTCCAACACCCTGAACGCAACAAGCCACTAACGGTGACAAGCCCATTGCCAAAGCATTTCCAGGAATTTCAAGATCACATTTAAGACAACGCCATAGTTGACGCTGGACTAGCTTTCTGATAACATACAGAGTCTTTACATTATAGGATTGTTAACAATGGCTGTTCAAAAGAGCAAGAAATCAAAAGCGAAAACCAAAACACGAAGTGCTGGTAAATTCGCAACACCTGGTGTGGTATCAGTCGATCATGTCACTGGCGTATCACACTTAAGACACCACACAGCTGGTGGCTATTACCGAGGTAAACGTGTCTACAAAAACTTCAATGACATTGAAAGTAAAAACGACACACAAGAGCAAACCTCAAGTAGCGATGACAAAGAGTAAACATACGATAGCCATCGATATGATGAGCGGAGACCTTGGGGTCTCCGTAACAGCAGAAGCGGTCAGTCAGATCATCAAACATGACAACAGCATCGACTTTATACTAGTTGGGTGCAAGAAATCGATCCAATCTGCGTTGAAGCATCATGGCTGTGATGTAGACGAAAGCAAGATTGTGGAGACCGATGGAATCGTTTCCATGGATGAAGACCCGCTCAAAGCTTTAAAAAGTAGACGCTCTACATCCATGTGGAAAGCGATAGACCTAGTCAATCAAAAACAAGCTGATGCCTGCGTGAGTGCTGGAAACACAGGAGCACTCATGGCTATATCAAGATATTTACTCAAAATGATAGATGGCGTGAATCGACCTGCAATCGGCACCAGCTTTCCATCCGAAACAGGTGATGAAGTACTCATGCTTGATCTTGGCGCCAATGTTGATTGTAAACCAGAACACTTGGTGCAATTTGCTATCATGGGAGCACTCAGTCATAAAAAAGAGAATCCCACTGTTGGGCTACTTGCCAATGGTAGCGAAGATACCAAAGGCAACGAGCTTGTCAAACAAGTCGACAAGAAACTCAAACAAACAGATCATATCAATTACATTGGTTACGTCGAAGGCAATCAAATCTTCAAAGGCCATGTTGATGTTGTTGTATGCGATGGATTCGTTGGTAACGCAGTATTAAAGTCTTGCGAAGGAACGGTATATTTACTGATCAAAGAGCTTACCAAAGATCTCAAAAAAAATTGGCTCGGGTTGTTTTTGGCTCCATTGGTCAAAAAAGCACTTCGCAAATTCGAGCCCAAAAGAAGAAGTGGCGCAGTTCTGCTAGGCTTACGCGGCATTGTTGTCAAGACTCACGGAAAATCATGCCCTCAAGAATTCTCAACTGCTATCAAACACGCTATTGAAAAAATCAAAAACAACGTTAGCAAAAAAATGTTCAATAGTTTCAAGTGTTATGCAAAATAGCAGGTTGGTTCGGCTGAAAGCATTCGGCCACCAACTGCCAAAGCATCAATTAAACAATCACGATCTAGCACAAACACTAGACACATCAGATGAATGGATTACCACGCGAACAGGTATAAAAAGTAGACGCATTGCAAGCGACGAAGAAAATAGCGCTACGCTGGCTTTGCAAGCTGTTAACAATTTGATCGACCGATATCCAGAATTGACACATCAATCGCCTGAGATTGTGATTACAGCCACATCAACACCAGATAGTTACTTACCAAGTATATCCAGCTACGTTTTGTCAAATACACCATTTGCTAACGATAGCTGTATGGCATTTGATCTCAACGCAGCTTGCTCAGGCTTTGTTTACGCCTTAGATCTTGCACGCACACTTATGATTAGTAAAAACCTCGAGCGTGCACTTATTATTGGCAGCGATACCATGTCACGAGCTGTGGATTGGAAGGATAGAAATATTAGTGTACTATTTGGAGATGGCGCTGGCTGCGTATGGCTTGAGCGCGACCCAGACTTTGGTATTATAGATAGCCGCTCTTCAGGACAAGCCTCTGGATTTGATCATCTCAATACCAATGGTAGCTATCAAACACCAGATCGTCACCACTTAACCATGGAAGGCAAAGAGGTATTCAAATATGCAGTTAGACAATTTACTGAAAACGCGACGACTATTTTATTTGATAACCATTTCACTACCAATGATTTAGACTGGTTTATCACACACCAAGCCAACGCAAGAATTATTCATGCAGTTGGCAAACAACTTGGCATTGATTCTAGTAAAACAGTACTAACTGTTGACCGCCACGCCAATACGTCCTCAGCATCACTACCCCTAGCGCTATCTGAATGCGCAGAAAAAAACCAATTCAAAGAGGGCGATCTTATTCTACTTGAGGGATTTGGGGCAGGCTATACTTGGGGATCAATCTTGATGCGTTTTTAAAAAACTGGAGGCTTTTGTGAAATCCAAACTTGTACTGATCACCGGCGCTAGCCGAGGCATAGGTCATGCTATACTTAAACATTGTTTATCTGAGGGCTATACTGTTGCAGCAACAGCAACCTCACAATCTGGCGTCGATCAAATTCAATCAACCATCAACCAGCTGGGTGATGGAAAAGCATACCAGCTGAACTTGACACAAGACGAAACCATCACCACAACCATGGGAGATATTCAAAGCGACTTTGAGCAACCAATCCTTTGTCTTATTAACAACGCTGGCGTCACAAGTGACAATCTAATGTTGAGAATGTCAGTCGACCAGTGGTCACAAGTCATTGACACCAACCTTACAGGAAGCTTCAAAATTTCCAAAGCAGTGCTAAAAGGAATGCTCAAGGCGAGATGGGGGCGGATTGTCAATATTTCTTCTATCGTAAGCAGCATTGGAAATCCCGGTCAGGTAAATTACGCCGCTTCCAAAGCTGGTATTGAAGCGATGACTCGCTGTCTCACCGCAGAAGTGGCAGCTAGGAACATTACCGTTAATTGTATCCTACCTGGTTATATCAGCTCGGATATGACAGAGAAAATAAACGAACAGCACAAACAATTAATCTTAGACAAGATACCCATGAAGCGCATGGGAACCGCAGATGAAATCGCTCAGATGGTCTTATTTTTACTTTCAGAGTCGACTAACTATATGACAGGACAAAAATTAATCATCGATGGCGGCATGTATATGTCATAAGCTATTGATTTGTTTTTGATCTATGACATAATACACATGCTTGCTTGGCATAAACCAAAGGAGATTAAAGCAAATGTCGGAATCAGTATTTGATAGAGTAAAGAAAGTTGTTGTAGAACATTTAGGTGTTGATCCAGACCAGGTAACCGAAGGTTCTTCCTTCATAGGTGATCTTGGCGCTGATTCTTTAGACCAAGTCGAACTTGTGATGGCACTTGAAGAAGAATTTGGTTGTGAAATTCCTGAAGAAGAAGCAGAAAAGATTGCAACTGTTGGTGACGCAGTTACTGCTATCAACAAGATGTTAGAAGCTAGCGCTTAATGACAAAGCGTCGGGTTGTTGTAACAGGCTTTGGCATCGTTTCCCCACATGGATTGGATGTTGAAAAAGCATGGCAGAGTGTTATCAGTGGCAATAGCGCTGTCTGTTCCATTGATCGATTTGATACGACTCAAGTTAGATCAAAGGTTGCAGCCAGCCTGAAAGATTATCGGTCTGAGCTATATTTTGATGCAAAAGAAATCAAACGTATGGATCGTTTTATTGAATACGGGTTAATCGCTGCGGACAATGCTTATCAGAACGCCGACTTGGACCGAGATAGTCTTGATCTTGAACGTGCTGGAGTATGTATTGGATCGGGCATAGGTGGACTTCAAACCATCGAAGAAACATCAATCCATTCACACACAAAACTCCATCGAATATCACCATTTTTTATACCCAGTAGTATCATCAATATGGTCTCGGGTATGGCTTCAATGAGACTTGGATTTTTAGGCCCTAATTTTTCGGTAGCGACAGCCTGTGCCACGGGCTCACACTGCATAGGTCTATCTGCTAGAAGTATCGCTTATGGTGATGCTGATATCATGATAGCAGGGGGAACTGAAAGCCCGATAACACCTATTAGTATTGGTGGCTTTTCTTCGTTAAGAGCACTGACAACTAAAAATGATGAACCAGAAAAAGCATCGAGACCCTTTGACCGAGATAGAGATGGATTTGTTATAGCTGAGGGCAGTGCGGTATTGGTTCTTGAGTCCCTTGAGCATGCCAAAGCTAGGGGTGCTGACATCAAAGCTGAAATCGTTGGATTTGGGATGAGCTCCGATGCGCATCATATAACAATGCCAGATCCATCGGGTAGAGGAGCGCATCTTGCTATGACCTCTGCCATGAAAGATGCCAACATAAGTTCTCCTGATGATGTCGACTATATCAACGCACATGGCACCTCGACACCGAAAGGTGATGAGATAGAGCCTATGGTAGTTAAAAAAATATTTGGCGAAAGACCTCGTGTTGCTATGAGTTCGACCAAATCTATGCATGGCCATTTGCTCGGCGCAGCTGGTTCATTAGAATCTGTCTGGTGCTGTCTGGCCATTCGTGATCAGGTCATTCCACCGACCATCAACCTTGATCAGCCAGATACCATTTGTGATCATATCAATATGGTTCCACATACCTACCAAGAACAAAAAGTGAAAACGGTGATCAACAATTCATTTGGCTTTGGTGGCACCAATGTATCACTCATCTTCAAAGCCTATGACTAAGATTATAAGTGGGCTTAAGGATATTATTCATCATTATGATGTTATTTTATCTGACATTTGGGGAGTTTTATGGAATGGAACCGATGCTTACCCTGACGCCATTGAGGTGCTGAAACAATTAAAGGATCAAGAAAAACGCGTGATATTGATCTCAAATGCTCCTAAAAGTGCCACGTGGGTTTCAAACATGCTGTCAAGAGCTGGCATTGAGCGACAGTGGTATGAGAGCATTGTCACATCTGGCGTTGTTTGCTATGACTTTCTGAAAAGCGAACCCAACCCTGATTGGAAAAAGTACATGATGATTGGCCGGGAGATCGATCACGAATACTATCATAATATACCATATGAACAGACAGACTTAATCGAAAAAGCAGACTTTATTCTTCTTATATCACTTGAATCCAATCACTCAAGCCTTGATGATTATATGCCACTGCTACATCAAGCTCAACAACGTCAATTACCCATTATTTGTGCCAATCCAGACAAATGTTTTATCGACGCACAGGGTCACTCTATGATTCGAGCGGGGTCCATTGCTCAGCATTATCAGCAACAGCTTCAGGGCAATGTTTATTACTTTGGTAAACCTCATCAATTAATCTATCGCGCGTGCCAAAAACAAATTGGAAATAACTTTAATGCCTCAAAAACATTAGCTATAGGTGATAGCATTGAGCATGACGTCATGGGCGCTAAAACATTCGGAATCGACTCACTATTGGTGACCACTGGTGTATCGCAACATCTATCACTAGACGAATGTCAATCCATGGCGCTAGACTATGTTTCATCCAAATTACTATGGAGCTAGGCGAGATCTTGTTGCCAAATAGTTCTTTTGACTATCTACATCATCGTATACATCAGCAACGAGCTTTTGATACACTAAGCTTGCAAACTGAATTTGCTCTTGCTCAACCATCATATCAATAGAAGTCATTGCTCTTTCTAGTAATAAATCTGTGTCGTTTTTTTCATTCTTGAGATCTTCTATAAGTCTTATTGCGGTTGCATCATCGCCAAGATCTTTCAGATTTTTTATTCGCATATCTATTAGCTGAAGCTGTCCTTCAATCGTAGACAATTGATACATACAAGCCAATTCTGCATCTTTTTTATTATCACCCTCAGATCCTTGATTATAAATATCCAGCAATTTGGGTAGTGACAACAAACGAAATGTATCTTGCATCTTTTTTATAAGACCATAGATAACATCCTTGATTTCACTGTAGGCTGACTTTTGTTTACCCAGTTCAACATTTTGATTAATTAATGCTTTTGTAAGTTCCATAAATGTAGCTAATGTAGCCAGACCTGGTCTGTCTAGTAATGATCGCTTGGCTTGATTAAGGATGCTTTTTTTAATTTCCATCTCATTTTGTAAAGTTGCCTCTAATAAAGCTATTAATTGTTTTTTTGTTGCGACAAATATATTGTTGTGCTCATCATGCATTTCAATGATAGCAATAGCATGATTTATATCTTGTATTCTCTCTTCAAATCCATCATAAAAATCACTTGTCGCTTCGTCTACTTCTGCTTCTTCTTCAGTGGCATCTACCGTCATACTTATACCAGCTTGATCATCAAATGCTGATACTTGTGTAGCCATGGCAATATTGGGGTCATCAACTAATCTGACATGTGCATCGACAATAGTTTCATTCCCATCATATGGTAAGGCTTGTGTCTCGACAGGATGTGAAACTGGAAAAATCGTATAACCATTGATACGTTCAAATAATTGATTAATTTGAATGATATCAATATCAGTGTCATAGATCTTTATTTCTTCACCAGTACTATCATTCCCAAGAAATAATTTTCTACTTCGGAAAAACCAATTTAATCCTCTAGTCTTGTATTTTAAATATAAATCTATCATGCTAATATTATTGTATTATTCAAGTTATACTATAGCATATATTGAATACATTTACAAGCATATATTGAATACATTTACAATCAAGGTCATGGGTATGCTTGATAACCGACATTAATTTCAGTTTTGTAGAGATAGGTTTTATGATCATTCTATATCAATAGCCACAATCTTATCTGACTACTGCCGATATGGTCAAATGATATCAGTTTGCCAATGAACGATTACGTAGTAGGTAGATGCCCAATATTAACATAGGTAAGCAGAGTAACTGACCAAAACTGAAATAACCATGAAACAAAAGGCCAACAAATGAGTCAGGCTCTCGAAAAAATTCAACGGCTATTCTAAACGTGGCATAGCCAATCAAGAACACAGCGCTATTGACACATCGAGAAGGGTTTTTTTGAGCGATTACATGGCATATAATACCAAGCACTAGACCCTCTAGAAACATTTCATACAGTTGCGATGGATGTCTTGGTATATGACCTCCATTGGGAAAAACCATCCCCCAAGCAACATTGGTTGTGCGCCCCCACAACTCTGAATTCACAAAATTACCAAGCCTACCCATCATTAAGCCCCAAGGAATAGCAGGAGCGATAAAGTCAGTGACTTGGATAAAGGAAAATTGATGTTTTCTTGAAAAGAGATATAAACCAAATATGCAACCTAGAAAACCACCATGAAAGGACATCCCTTGCCTTGATAGCAAACTATTCAAAAGAAGCTCTGGCTGAAAAATACCAGTGTAGAGTAGGGCGTAACCAATTTTCCCTCCAACAACCGCTCCTATCATTGCATAAAGCGTAAACTGTTCAAATTGAATATCTGTTAACCAAGATGATCGTTTGTGTTGCCAATAGCAATATCTGTAACAGATCAACACCCCCAAAGCAAACAACAACCCATACCATGCGATTGCAATTTCTAGAACGCCACCACTTATAAAATTTGGTACTTGAAATGTAGCCGCTATGGGAGATGTAAGCGGAAATGTTAACATTAGATTAAACCGACAAATGCATTGATCGTACTAAAACCAAACAACCCAAGCATCATCGCACCTATTTGATGACTTTTAGATATATTGCAATCATCCTGACAGAATGCTGTATTTTGATCAAGATCCAAACTGCTTTCGATTAAATAACCAGTTGTGATCAACAATGCAAAGATAGCGTAATCGTGAATATCGATAAGCGATGTATTAAGATTGTACAAATAGAATCCTAATAAAATACTCACAATACTCACAAGAATAAAGCTTCCTATTAGTAACAAACGAATATTAGAGCGATAATTGAATTCTATCAATCTGATATTGATACAACACGTCTCAGCCCATTTATGCGCTGCAATAGCAATAAGCCAAGTGATACCAATGGCTTGTCCAACGTAATAGCCTAGTAGTATGCATTCAATAAGGTTATGAAACATCAACGAAGCATATAAAACCACTGTGAGTCTTTGTTGATTGTTTTGCGCACTTTCACTTGCATTGGCTAAAAGCTTAGTCAGTAGCATCGCCATTCCCATAAAAGCCATCAAAGAAGGGGATTCTTGTGCGTGCTCGATGATTTCAGGCATAAAAAACAACAATGCCATACCTAGTAGCATACCATTGGTAAATGCATGTATAAGTTGATGTTTGGTATGAGACAAATTTATATTTTTAATATATTCAGGAAGTGCTGCACCCAACATACATGAAAACGACACAAGCCCAATCGATGTAACGACCATTTGATTCCTAATTAACGTGTAAGTTTTTTAAGCATAACATATACAACACCATTTGTAAAGAAACAAGCTTGTAAATCTCATGATTCATGCTATGATTATTACAACATTGATAGGGAGAGTTTATGACCATCCATGAAAAAACCAGCGGCGGAATGTCTGGTGTAACTGTATCAGACAGCAGCATTTGTCAGATTTTAGAAACCGGCGAGGGTCTCTATTATCGTGGCTATGGCATCACTGACCTGGCAGAACATTGCCTGTATGAAGAAGTTGTCTACCTACTTTTGTATGGTGAACTACCAAACCAAAACCAGTTGGATCAACTAAAAAAAGAAATGCAAGCGATGCGCCAACTCCCTGAAAGTATGATGCAGGCACTGCAACTCATTCCGGGTGATGCCAATGCCATGGACGTGCTTCGAACGGCTTACTCACTCATGGGGTCGATCTATCCAGAGAGCAAGCACGACGCTGATTGGATCGCAAAAAAAATCATTGCCACTTGTCCGACAATTCTATGCTACTGGCAACAATTTCATCATGAAAATAGTATCGCAGAAGATTCAAATCATGACACCATGGCCGAGTATTTTATCCAAATGCTCAAAAATGGTGAGTCCTACACACAAGATCAAGTAAAACTTATCAACCAGTCTCTCATTTTATATGCTGAACATGAGTTCAATGCTTCGACCTTTACAGCAAGAGTCATCACATCTACCAATACCGATATATACTCAGCTGTCTGTGGTGCCATAGGTGCTTTAAGAGGTAATTTACACGGAGGCGCCAACGAGGCTGCAATCAAGTTCCTACTTCAGTTTGAAAGCCTTGAGAGCGTTGATAGCAAACTAAAAGAAATGTTTGATCAAAAACAAATCATTATGGGTTTTGGTCATCGTGTATACAGAGAGTCCGATCCTCGCTCAGAAATCTTAAAGTCATCGATCGAGCCATTGATACGAACCCCCAAACTAGAAAAGCTATTCGATATTGCAAAAGCTGTTGAAAATGCAGTACATGAAGCCAAAGGCTTATGCACCAATGTCGATTACTACACGGGGCTTGCATACCACATTTGTGAAATACCCTTGAATTTCTACACCCCATTGTTTGTTATGGGAAGACTCTCTGGATGGGTTGCGCACATCGCAGAACAACGTCAGGAAAACAAGATCATTCGACCAAACTCAGCCTATACAGGGCCAGATCAAAGGCCGTTTATACCGTTGGATGAACGGAAGTAATCATGGATTTATCAAGGCCCTCGTTTGGGTCTTGAACCATTTCGACTAATTTTTCTTGTGACGACTCTGAAGTAAGTGCTTGCATGAGTGCCAGTTTCATAATCAAAATAGTCAATACCAAGAGTAACACATAATCTACGTGATTGGGTAACCATGCATGCCCACCATCAAAGTCACCAGCATAACTAATTAGCGATAGACCCAATAAATGTGGAACGAGCCAATAGACAGTTTTATGTTCATCATAGCTTTGTTTGCCATCTAGGTAATATTGAATGAAAAAATAACAGGTAAAACCTAATAAAATACAAAGCATCAAGTACGATACCGTGTTCCAACCTGTCCAGTAGGTAATTAGATTACATACGAATAAAGTTGTGTAGCAAAAAGGTGTAGCATATTTAAGTTTAAATGGTCTATGTATATGGGGTAGATTTTTACGAAGTACCAGTAATGAAATAGGGCCAACAGCATAAGCCATCACTACTGCTGTGGCTTGAAACTTCACCAACTCATGCCATGATGGTAAGGGAAAAAACAACAAAATCCCAACCACAAGATTAAACATCAGCGCCATGCTTGGTACACCAAATCGATTAAGAGAACCCAGCCATTTGGGAAAAACTCCACTTTGGCTCATACCATAGCTTACTCTAGATGAAGTAGTCGTATAAATTAAACCTGCACCAAAAGGGTTTACGCAGGCATCGGCACTAATCAAAGAAGCAATCCATAGCATACCTAGAATCATAGCCAAATCTACCCAAGGTGCTTCTGGTTGCACACCAATAGATGACCAATTCTCACCAATATTACTCGGGTCAATTGCACCTATAAATGCAAATTGAATGATAATATAAAAAAAGCAGCAAAATACCACAGCACCGATCACAGCAATAGGAATAGCCTTTTGTGGGTTTTTGACTTCAGATGCCAATGATGTTGCCTCTCTAAAACCTAGATATGAAAAAATAACCGTACTCGATACAGCTTCGAAAACACCTTTCCATCCGTAGGGCATAAATGTGGTTTGAGTGAAATTTTCTAAGTGTAGCCCCCATCCAATCAATGCCAATGAAATGAATCCAGGTATACAGACTTTCCAAATGGCAAAAACATTGTTGTATCTCAGCAACATTCGGATACCAGCTTGATTGATTAATACCATTAGCAATAATAAAACACATGCAATAACAAATCCCACCTGACTCAATA
>MDTG01044141.1_pt1 | contig 17491 bp, 15 predicted proteins | sample 811421 | NCBI WGS metagenome assembly MDTG01 (sample SAMN05326645, study PRJNA326480) | marine metagenome | isolation source: seawater | place: Pacific Ocean: South East | collected 2011
CTGGCATGTATATGTTAGAGTTTAGATCGGACGATGTTTCTGCAGGAACATACTTTATACGTATGACAGCAGGAGGGTTCTCAGTTACTAACACAATGAGTGTGGTAAAGTAAACTAGCATATATTTAAATGATGTATGCACTAAAAAATATTTTGTTGCCAAAAATCCGGATTTGCTTATTTCTATTTTTAGGATTAAATATATGCGCACAAAATGACACAATATATTTATCTGATACAATTATTTCTTCTGTAAGAATCCTTGGTGAGGAGGAAGATTTTTTAAAATACTCATTTATTGAAGAAGATAAAAAAAAAACAATGTTTGTCTCTTTGACAGAAATAGATAGAATTGTATTTGAAAATGAAAAGATAGAAATTTTTTGTGATTTGATATCAAGAAAAAAATTTTTAGGAACAGATGAAACAATTGCAATAAATTATGGAAAAAGAGATGATGTTTGGGTTGATGAAAAAATATATACTTTAATAACAAAAGATTTAAAAAAATATAATTCTATTATTGATGCATTAAATTATATGGGAAGCGAGGGCTGGAAAACAATTAATTCATATAGTACATCGAGAGAATCATATACCATAGAACACTATATATTAAAAAAAGAAATAACAAAATAAAAACTTGAGACTATGAAAAAATTCACTTTATTTTTAATTTTCGGACTGTTTAGTTCTTCTACACTATTAGCACAATTAGTTGATTGTGACTGTGGCACTCGCTATGAAACAGAAATATTCAACGATATTTTAATAGAGGAAAATGTGATATATTCAGAACCATATAATTTAGCAATGGATATATATATGCCACATCCAGATTTAGATATATGTGCAGATCGACCACTTATTATTTTAGCTCATGGAGGCTCTTTTATTGGTGGATCTAAAACAAACCCGACAATGGTAGATTTATGTGAAACATTTGCAAAAAGAGGATATGTTGCAGCATCAATTAATTATAGGTTAGCCACAAACTCTACTGTTTTAGGTCCAATATCAGGATTGTTTTGGATGACAAATTTAGAAAATGGAATAAAAGTAATTTATAGTGCGATGACAGATGCTAAGGCCGCTGTTCGGTTTTTTAGAAAGGAATTTGGAGAATCTGGAAATCCATATGGCATTGATCAAGATCAAATTTGGATGGGTGGTAACTCTGCAGGAGCCTGTTTAGGACCACATATGAATTACATTAATAGCGTTGATGAATTTGTGTCAGGGATTGATGATAGTGGACAGAATTATGCCATGGAATTAGCAAATGAAAACGGAGGAATAGAAGGAAATAGTGGAAATGATGGGTACTCATCGGCTATTAGTGGCATGATTAATTTAGCAGGAGCTTTACATACCACTGATTGGCTTGATGAATCAGACCTAACCCCGATTGTTAGTTGTCATGGAACAGAGGATGAAACTGTTCCAGATGAATGTGGAACTATTTTAAATAGCCCAACAAATTTAACAGCTTGTGGAAGCATGGCAATACACCCAATTATATCAGATTATGGCGCTTCAAATGATTTGTTAGTTTATGATGGGGCGGCGCATTGTCCATGGGATTTGAATGCTAGTGACAAACAACAAATGATTGACTTTGTTACGTCTTTTGTGTATCAAAACATTGATTGCAACAGCACTATTTTAGCGCCCCCTCCAATATCTAAACAAGTTATTTATAGGACAGATATTTTAGGAAGAGAAGTAAACAAAAACCATTTCGGGTTTCTTTTTCAGGTCTATAATGATGGCAGTGTTAATAAACAATATGTTATAGGTCCCAAATAATATTTTAATAATGTTATCTTGAAAAAAGATGACAAATTTTCAAATATATAAAGCATCTGCCGGATCAGGAAAGACTTATAGTTTAGTTAAAGAATATATTAAAAGAGCTTTATCAAATCCCGATAAAATATCACATAAATCGCTATTAGCAATTACCTTTACCAATAAAGCTGCTAGCGAAATGAAAACGAGGATTATAGACTCTCTTTTTCACTTCTCAAATGGGCAGAGAATTAAAGACATTTCTTGTCAAACAATGTACAGTGATTTAAAATTGGAGTTAGGATATAACGACGATCAATTAACTAAACGGTCCAAAACAGTTTTATCAGCAATATTGCATTACTATAGTTTTTTTTCAGTTTCTACAATTGATAAATTTATTCACAGCATTCTTCGTGGATTTACATATGAGCTAGATTTACCCTCCAATTTTGAAGTTGAATTAGAGAATGAAAAAATTATTCACCAAAGTGTTTCATCGCTATTAGATGATGTCGGGATAGACTCAAATTTAACGACAAGCTTAATCAATTATTCTGCATATAAAATCAAGGAAAATAAAAATTGGGATATAGAAAAAGATTTATTTAAAATAAGTAAACAATTATTTAAAGATGACTCAGATATTATAATTTCGAATTTAATAGATATAAAAAAAATCAAAGAAACACAGAGAAAGATTTCTATTTATATTAAGCATTTTGAGTCAAAAATCTATCAATTCTATGTAGAAATAAAAAAACACACTTTAGGTATACCGGCGGATGTTTTTATATATAAAGACCTTCCTAATTATTTAAATAAGATTAAACAAAAACCATATATCGACATAGTAATATCAAAAAGATTAACAGAATCTATACAGAGAAATAATTGGTATAAAAAAACAGAAACGACTCTTAATAAAGCAAAAGTTGATCGAATTTCAGAATCTCTGTGTCAAACATTGAGCCTATTAAAACAGGTCATAGATTCAGACTATGCAAAGTATCTTTTTTATAGAGAATGCTATAAGTCTCTTTTCTTGGGCTCTGTTTTAAACAAGATCAATCAAAAAATCAATAACATTAAACAAGAAAATAATATTATTCATATTTCAGAGTTTAATCAGATTATACTGAATTTCTTAAAGGAAAGTCCCACACCTTTTATTTTTGAAAAAGCAGGATTAAGGTACATGCATTATTTTATTGATGAGTTTCAAGACACATCTACAATACAATGGAATAATTTAGTCCCATTATTAGAAGAAGCTCTTTCTGTTGGTGGATCATGCTTAATTGTAGGAGATGGAAAACAGTCTATTTATCGCTGGCGGGGCGGAGAGGTCTCACAGTTTTTAAATTTATGCAATATTGAAAAATCAAATCAGCAAATTGCTTTCCCAAGAACCATACAATCTTTAGAAAAGAACTATAGAAGTGGAACAAGAATCGTTAAGTTTAATAATAGGTTCTTTTCATTTTTGTCTAAAAATCTAACAGCTCCATATCATGACTTATATCATAAATTAAATCAAGAGCCATATTGCTCAAAAGAAGGGTATGTTTCACTATCTATTTTGGATCCACGAGAATTAGACATCGTAGATGAAACATTAAAAAGAATATATAAATATGTTGTAGATAGTATCAATAGTAGTTTTTTGTTTTCAGATATAGTGGTATTAACTAGAAGTAATAAAGAAGTTGCAAAAATAGCTGCGTATTTAACAGAGAATGGTGTCCCCATTATTTCTTCAGAGTCATTGTTATTAAAAAATTCACCGACAGTTCAATTTATTATTGATAATTTAAGAATTATTTTAGATGAATCAGATTTTTTAAGTAAGGCAAAGTTTCTAATCTACTTAATAAATCAAAATATTATTGAGTTAGATAATTCGTGTAAACATTCTTTCGTTTCTGATGTTTCAAAAACAGACAATCGAAAACTAGAAAATTTTTTAATTAGCTATAATATAGGGTATAGTTTTAATAAGTTGTTACGATTGAATATTTATGAGCTAGCTGAAAATTTAATTCGGTTATTTAAATTAGATAAAAGACCGAATTTATATTTGTCTTTTTTACTTGATTTTATTTTCGATTTTTCTGTTAATCAAAGCAACTCGATTAGTGATTTTTTAAATTTTTGGGAGCAGAAAAAAGAGACGGCATCTATTGTTATTCCCCCAGGCATTAATGCTGTGGAAATTATGACGATTCACAAATCTAAGGGGCTACAATTTCCAATTGTAATTTTTCCATTTGCAAACTGGAAAGAAGATCTTGGAAAAGACAACAAATGGTTTAATTTAAACACACTTTTCGAAGATAATCAGTCAAAACTAAATATTGCCACATTATTACCATTAAAAAAAGAACTTCAAAATTGGCCGATGCCATTTCCGGAGGAGTATTTGAAGCATAAAAAGGATGTTTTATTAGACACAATTAATCTTTTATATGTAGCCATGACCAGACCAAAAGACCGGTTATATATTATTAGCAATTCAGACACCAAAAAAGGAGGAGTATATAAGTATTTTGAATCCTTTATAAAAGAACACGATCCTCTTAATACTAATTTAGACTTCCTTAGTGAAGGAGTCGCCTCAAACTCTACTTTGTCATATGAAGACACAGCTTACACGTCTTCTTTATCGTTTATTTCAGAACCTTGGAGAGCGCGTGTAAGGATAAGAAAAAACAACTTTTTTAAAAAAAAATATACTGCAGAAGATTCTCTTTATTGGGGTGATTTAATGCATGAAATAATGGAAAATGTTGAAAAAAAAGAAGATATTATGCTTGTTTTGTCATCCATGAAAATTGCAGAAAAACATGGACAAAAAACAGCTGATAGAATCTATTTGCAGATCACTAGAATAATAACAAATAAAAGAGTTGCACATCTATTTAACTCAAATTTAAAAGTCTTTTCAGAAACGAGTATTCTTTCCCCAGATGGTCAAGTTTATCGACCAGACAGAGTTGTTATATCGGCTTCCAACACCGCAAATCTAATAGATTATAAAACTGGGAAGGAAAAAAAATCGGATTATCACCAAATGTCAGAATATGAAAATATTTTATTACAATTAGGATATACACGAATAAAAAAATACTTAATTTATCTTACAACTGGGGATATAAAGGAGTTAAAATGAGGGAAAATTTTTTATTTAAAATATCAAGTGTTTTATTTTCAGAATATGCAGATAAATTATCAGAGCTGGTGATTGTCCTCCCTTCAAGACGGTCCTCTATTTTTCTTTCTCAAGAATTTTCTCAATTTATTTCCCGTCCAATTTGGCTGCCTAAATTCTTCTCGATAGAGGATTTTATATTTAGTGTTAATAATTTAAATCGGGTTAGTAGCTTAGAATTGTTTTTCGAGTTTTATTCTGTATATAAACAACATGTGGATAATCCCCACACACTTGAAAGATCTTATAAGTGGGCAGGCACTCTACTAGAAGATTTTAATGAAATAGACAAGTCCTATGCTAATTATTCAGATTTGTTTGACTATTTATCGGACGTGAAACGTATTGAAAATTGGTATTTAGATATCAATTCCAGTAAAAATAAAATCGATGATTATTTATCATTTTTTAAAAAGTTCAATGTCATTTATAAAAGTTTGAAAAAAAATTTATTGGATAAAAATATAGCATATTCAGGACTTGCACAACGAATCCTGGTTGACCAACTTGATCACATTAAACTCTGGTTAAAAAAACAAAAAAAACAAAAAATTATATTTATAGGCCTAGATGCCCTTACCATATCACAGGAAAAAATTATAGATTATTTGATTTCATATAATTTATGTGATATTTTTTGGGATACGGATGAGTATTTTGTTAATAATCGACAACAAGAGTCAGGAAAATTTATCAGAAAATATATAAAAAAATGGCCCCAAAAATTTGTTCATACAGATAATGCTTTTTTGAACAAAAAAAAAGAAATTGAGATTATTGGAGTGACAAAAAATGTGAATCAAGCAAAGCTATTAGGTAGTCTGTTAAAGAAAAAAAAATATAATAAAAAAGACATAAAAAAGGTTGGTGTTATTTTAGCCAATGAAGATTTGTTGTTGCCAGTATTAGAGTCAATTCCAAATCAGATACAAAATATAAACATTACCATGGGCTATAAGCTATCTCATCATCCCATTGTTGCGATATTTTACGATCTATTGAGTCTATATTCTAGCAAGAAAATTAATACTACAGGCACTGGTTCAACACAATACTTAAATCAATATTTGTTTCAATTTTTCAACAACCCTTATTTCCAGTTATTGTTATTAAAAAATGGAGGGGAGTTAAATCTGGAATTAATCCATAAATTAAAATTTTCAAATTCAGGATATACAGGTTTAGATGAGATAGAAGAAATAATGTCATCGAACAACAATATAAAACTAAATAATATTTTGTTTGGTGAGATAAACACAGGCTTAGAAGTAATTATATCTTTTTTAAACGTAACAGAGATGTTATTGGATTTCATCGGAGATGACAATGAATATCAAATGATTGAAAAAGAATGCTTGCTTGAAATAGAGCAAAGCTTACTAGTCTTCAAGTTGTTCTTAGAAAAAAGCAACGAAAAAATTAACATAAGCTTATTCAAGGTCTTGTTTCAGAATATTATCAGATCTCTAAAATTACATTTTTCAGGGGAGCCATTAAATGGGATTCAAATTATGGGGCTATTAGAATCTAGAACAATTGATTTTGATGAGGTGTTTATTTTATCCTCAAATGAATCATACCTCCCCCCTCCTTCAAAAACCAATAGCTTTATCCCCTTTGATGTAAAATTAAAATTTAATATTAGAACCGCGTTAGATCTAGATGCGATATATGCAAATCATTTTTTTAATTTAATCAAAAGACCCATGCAAACTCATATTATTTATAATCAAGACACTTCTTATTCCGGAGAGCGAAGTCGATTTATTAATCAGCTAGTATATGAGTTTAAGCCAATAGTACAAGAAGGGATTAATATCAGCGAGCGCCGCTCTGTTGACAAGTTTTTTCTAGACCAAGCCAGTAATCCTTCTATATTTGATATAAAGGATAATTATATTTTAAATAAACTATTATCTATTTGTCGGGCGGGTCTTTCTCCCAGCACTATCAATATGTATAATTATTGTAAGACACAATTTTATTTTGAGAAAATAATTGGTGTTAGTGCCCCAAAAGATGATGATGGTATTTTGGAGGGATCTAAAATAGGATCAGTTATTCACCGGGTGCTAGAGAGGTTATATTATCCATATTTAAATATTTATTTGGATAATCAAATAATGAAAAATATAAAAAATTTAATTGTCCAAGAGATTAAGAGTGCATTAGACTATTATCATATTAAAAATATAAAAACAGGCAAAAATGTTATTGCAATTGCTGCTATTACTAGGATTGTTGAGAATTTCATTTCTCATGAATCGGAACAGATCTCACATGGAAATAAGATTATGATTAAGTTCTTAGAGCACGAAACCCCCACATTTATGTTGAAAACAACTTTATTTAATGAGATCAAACTAGATGGAGAAATAAATTTAAAGGGGCATATTGATCGAATAGATATTTTTAATGATTGTTATCGAATTATTGATTATAAAACGGGTTTTGTAAAAAATAGTGATTTACAAATTGAACAAATGGAAGAGATTAGCTCTAGTCCAAAAGTGCTTCAGCTGTTACTATATGCGTGGTTATTCTCGAAGGAGTCTAAAAAAAAACATACATCTATTTTAGCTGGCGTGATTAATCTCCGAGCTAAAAGTTTTGAGTTTAACAAATGTTGTGTGAATAAAACGTTTGAAATTTCTAAAGATATATTGATAGAGTTTGAAAATCAATTAGAAAAAATATTTTTCGAAATGTTTAACCCTGAGCAGGGTTTTCAGCATCTTGATAGACAAGACAAGTGTCGGTTTTGTGATTAGTATAAAAAATTAGTATAAGGGTATTTCTCAGACTGAATTTGAGCTATTATTTCATATAATTTAGATTTAAATTTTGCCAGGTTCGTTTTTTGAGTTGAAGAAATAAAAACCGTGTGTTGATTCTTTTTGGACATCCATGTTTTTTCCCAGTATGCAAGAGATAGGTTTTCTCGCTGTATTGGAGTTAAATCATCAGGCTCTTTTTTAACATATTCAAATTGGTCAATCTTATTAAATACAATCATGGTTTGTTTTCCAACGCAATTTATGTCAAGCAATGTTTTTTCGACCGCTTCAATGTGTTTCTCAAAATTTGGATTTGAAATATCTACAACATGTATTAGTAAATCAGACTCGTGCACCTCATCTAATGTAGACTTGAAAGATTGTATAAGTTGTGTAGGAAGCTTCCGAATAAAGCCAACAGTGTCGGACAATAAAAAGGGCAAATTTTGAATCACAACCTTTCTCACAGTTGTGTCTAGGGTGGCAAATAATTTGTCTTCCGCAAAAATATTTGATTTACTTATCAGATTCATAATAGTAGATTTTCCCGCATTTGTGTAGCCAATCAATGATGCTCGAATTAATTGATTTCGACCTTTTCTTTGGGTACTCATTTGTTTATCTATTTTTTTTAATCGCATTTTTAGCAATCCAATTTGCTGACGTATAATTCTTCTGTCTGTTTCTATTTCTTTTTCTCCGGGCCCCCGCATACCAATCCCCCCCTTTTGCTTGGAAAGGTGTGTCCACATATTTGTTAGTCTTGGAAGTATGTATTCATATTGAGCTAGTTCTACCTGAATTTTGGAAATAGCAGTTTTTGCATGTGAGGCAAAAATAGAAAGGATCAAATTGGTTCTATCTATAATCTTACATTTTAGTATTTGTTCTAAATTTTTTTGTTGAGAAGGTGATAGTTCATCATCAAAAATAGCTGTATCGATATTATTTTTTTGTACAAAATCATGAATTAGAAAAACTTTCCCTTTCCCTAAAAAGGTCTTTGGATTAATTCGAACAAGTCGTTGTTTAAAAACTTTTACCACAGACCCTCCTGCAGTATCGGCCAAGAATTGTAATTCTGCGAGGTATTCAGAAATTTCAAAATCTGATTGTGAGGGTGTTATTGCACCAATTAAAATAACTCTTTCCAACTAGAATATGTCAAGATTTTTTTTTCCTTGCATCAATAAAACTTTTTATAAATGCAGCTATTGCTAAACATGATGTTAAAATCATTATGCTAACTCTAATAATTGAAAGTGTTCGACCATCAGCCATTCCGTTTTTCAGAGGCATAAACAATCCTAAAAATGCTATAAATGTTACTAAGACAGCAATGTGAGCTATAAGCTTATTTTCTTTTTTTAAGCCATTATTGCAGAGCAAAAGAAGAACTCCGAAAAAAAGAGGAATCATAGCTGTTAGGGATAATGTTTCCTTTTCCGGCGTGGCCTCAAAAGTAAAATATGCCCAAAGTGGCATCAAGATTAAAGTAAAAGCATTAATTAGATTGAATTTTGATACGTTCATGGTAATTATTTTTAACCAAATTAATGATTATTGTTTAATAAAAAAAGGATAATCTAATAAAGGATTAGAATAAATTTGAAACTCAAAAAATCACTTTGGCATAACATTTGTTTCTGTATAATTATAATAAAATTAAAACACGTTGCTATGAAACATATAACTATATTTTGTTGGCTAATATCTTTATTAAGCTCAAACTTTTTGCTATCACAAGAACTATTAACTAGACATTTCCCGGGCGATGACATTTATCAAGGCATCTCTGATCACACAGAATTAGTTGATATTAATCAGATAAAGGAAAGTGTTATTTTTTATAACCTAAACACGAATTTAATAGACTCGATTTTAACAAACAATGTCGAGTTTATAAGCTGTCAGTTTGGTTTTTTTGATTCAGAGATATTAAGTATAAATATGAGATTGTTTAATAATTATAAACATGGAATAGATTTGAAGAGGCAAACAAGTGAGGGGATAATTAATGAAAAGTATTCTCCAGACTTTAAAACATATAAAATAGAGAATTCCACAAATCATATAAGTGGTATTTTTATTTTATCCCAAGAGGGAGTCAAAGCAGTCTTTAGCATCCAGGATAAAATGTATCAGCTAGATCTTCTAGGCGAAAACAACAACATATATTTTATTTGTGACATTAATAATAGTCCTTTTGAACATGATTTTTCTTGCGCTAATGATCTATTAAGTCAAGAGATGAGCCATGCTTCTCATGATGCTCATAGAACGGCTAATTTATTTGGATGTATTGATGTTGCAATAGAAATTGATTATTATACTTTCCAGACCTTTGAGTCTTATCAGGACGCTGTGGATTGGGCATTAGAGATCCTATCTGTAGCGAATATTGTGTATGAGGAAGAATTAGATTTAAGGCTTGTTTCAAGCTCAGCTATAGTTTGGGAGCTTGAAGATCCATATTCTTCTTTTGTTGAGGACCCACAAAATATGTTAATGGCTCTGCGGGATGCTTGGAATAACAATGAAGGATTGCAAGAAATGGAGAGAGATTTAGTTCATTTATTCTCAAAAAGAAATGACACTGGAACCGGAGGTATAGCTTTTTTAAATGGAGTAGGCAGCAATTTTAATGGATATGGATTTAGTAGTGGATTAGTTGATGTAGATGAATATGTGGAATTGCCAGCGCCATATTTTTTTTGGAACATATATTGTTTGGTTCATGAATTGGGTCATAATTTTGGGGCAAAGCATACTCAGTGGTGCGGTTGGCCAGGTGGACCGATTGATAATTGTGCCAATATTGAGGAGGTTTTGCCAGGGGAATGTTCAGACTATACCAACAACCCTTCACCACAGACAGGAACTATTATGAGCTATTGTCACACATGGTCTTTTCAGTCCGGTGGAGGAATTATTATGAAATTTAATGACTATGTTAAAGAAGCACTCATGGCTTATTTAGGTCTTCAAAACCTTTATGATTGTGAAAATGATGATTTAATTTATGGGTGTCTTGATGTATCTTCATGTAATTATAATCCTTCTGCCACGGTGAGTGATGGAGAGTGTATTTATCCAAATTCGGGGTATGATTGTTTAGGAAATTGTTTAAATGATCAAAATGATAATGGCATTTGTGACGAGGAAGAATTGTTATTAATGAATGATATAAGAAATGTTGATAATTTTTTTATGTTTCCCAATCCAGCATATCAATTTGTCAATATTAGAAAAGATAATTTGGACATTAATGATTTCACCATTAAGCTTTTCAACTCTGTGGGCAGTTTAGTTTTTATTCAAGAGAATACGGAAAACAATTCAACAATAGATGTTTCTTCAATTTCGTCGGGGGTGTATAGTGCACATTTAATTACCGAATCGGAAATAAAAAAACAAACAATAATTATTCAATAAATAATTTTAATCAAGTAGAAAAATATATATATTGAGGCTTAATTTAAAACAAAAAGTATATTATGGGACTAGTAGGAGGCTTAGCGCCAAAATTTAAAGCAAATGCAATTATTAATGGTGAAGAATCAATACAGGATTTTTCCTTAGATCAATTTATCGGCAAAAAGTATGTGATCTTATTCTTTTATCCAAAAGATTTTACGTTTGTCTGTCCATCAGAACTACATGCTTTTCAAAATAAATTAAATGAATTTAAGAAAAGAAGTTGTGAGATTGTTGGTTGTTCCACGGATACAGCAGAAACACATTGGGGCTGGTTACAAGTGCCGAAAGAAAAGGGAGGCATTAAGGGCGTTACATATCCGTTAATTGCGGATGGGAATAAGCTAATTTCAGACGCATATGATGTTTTAAATGGAGAATATGATTACAATTCGGAAGGTGAACTTATTGCAACTTCAAATATGATTGCATACAGAGGCCTGTTTTTAATAGACAAAGAAGGGGTTGTGCAGCATCAGTTAGTGAATAATCTTCCTCTTGGGCGTAATGTTGATGAGGCGATAAGAATTTTAGACGCACTTCAATTTCATGAAAAAAACGGAGAGGTTTGTCCAGCAAATTGGCAGCTAGGAGATGATGGGATGATAGACACACATGATGGGGTGGCAGATTATTTAAGTTCACATTAATTTAGCCCTAGTTTAGCTTTCACTTTTCCCATTACAGAATCAGCAACTTTACTTGCTTTTTTTGATCCCTCAAATAATTCGCGCTCAATTTCGTTTGGGTTTTCAATAAGTAGCTTGAATTTTTTTCTAGGCTTTTTAAATATCTCTAGGATCAATTCAAACAACTCCTTTTTTGCGTGACCATATCCTAGCCCCCCATTTTTATATCTATGTTCTAATTTTGTGACATCTGATTCAGATGCAATTAATTTATATATTTGAAAAACATTACACATTGTTGGGTCTTTAGGCTCATCTAAAGATCTACTGTCGGTAACAATATTCATAATTTGTTTTTTTAGTATTTTTTCTGGCCCAAGAATATTAATGCAATTATCATATGATTTGCTCATTTTCTTTCCATCTGTTCCCGGGATAATCATGCTTTCATCGTCTGTTTTTGCCTTTGGAATAATAAATGTTTCACCAAATAAAAAATTAAAACGACTAGCAATGTCTCTTGTAATTTCTAGGTGCTGTAATTGGTCTTTTCCAACAGGAACAATGTTAGCATTATATAGAATAATGTCCGCTGCCATTAAAACGGGATAAGTAAATAGACCGGCGTTCACATCTGACAACTTATTTGCCTTATCTTTAAAAGAGTGTGCATTTGCGAGCATGGGGTATGGGGTGATGCAATTTAAATACCACATTAGCTCTGTTACTTGCATGATGTCAGATTGTCGATATAATACATTTTTTTTTGTGTCTAGCCCAAACGCAAGCCAAGCGGCAGCGGTGGCCAGTGTATTATTTCTAAGGGTTGTTTTATCTTTTATCGTGGTGAGTGCGTGTAGATCTGCAATAAATAGAAACGACTCATTTTTTTTTGACAACTCAATTGCTGGCAAAATCGCCCCCAAAATATTTCCTAAATGAGGGACCCCAGAACTTTGTATCCCAGTTAAAATTCTTGCCATAGTCTAAATTTAGACAAAAAATATAAAATACGTAAAATAGCTTTACAATAATATTATAACTTTATTGGCAGTAATGAATGGATTAAAATTTTTGTTTTTTCTTTGGAGATCGTGGCTATGGGTTTCGGTTTTGGTGGGACTAGTAGGATTTTCACCTATTGGCATTATTTTAATTTCATTTCAAAAAACATATCCATTGTTTCATTTATTTTGCCGATGGTGGTGTCGGCTTGTTTTATTATTGAATGGATTTTGGTATGTTTTAAGTTTTGAAAAAAAAATAAATCCATGTTCGTCATATATTATATGTCCAAACCACACCTCTAAATTTGATATTATTTTATTGTTTGCGATATTTCCTGGGACGTTTGTCTTTATTGGAAAAAAAGGGGTTACAAAATTTTCTTTTTTCGAATGGTTTTACAACAAAACAATGATCACATTTGATCGAAAAAATATCACATCTGCATTTCAAGCCTATAGAAAAGCAGATAAACTATTAAAACGTGGCACCAGCATTGTAATTTTCCCAGAAGGTCAAGTTCCGAAACATAAAATAAGATTAGGAGAGTTTAAGTTAGGGGCATTTAAATTGGCGATTAATAATCAAATTCCAATAATTCCGATTACCTTTATAGATAATAAAAAAAAGTATCCAGAGGATGATTTTCGTCTTCAGCTTGGCTTGCTGAGGGTGGTTATACACGCTCCAATAGAAACCAAAGAGATCACAATGAACAGTATTAATCTACTAAAAGAAAGAACGTATAATATCATTAATGATACCTTAATTAAGTATGGAAATTAATAAAGAAAAAGTGCAAAAATTAGCAAAGTTAGCTCGCTTGATGTTTACTAGCAAAGAAACAAAAAGTATGCAGGTAGATTTAAAAAAGATCTTGAATTTTATTAATAAGTTAGATGAGTTAAATGCAGATGATGTGTCTCCACTTACGCACATTCATAATAATGCAATTTCCACTAGGGAGGATCAGGCAATTAAGACAAATATTAAAGCCGAAATTTTAAAAAATTCACCGAATCATAATAGTGACTATGTAAAGGTCCCAAAGGTTCTTTCGACGAAGAACAAATCGGAGAAGAAATAGTTTAGCAGTATTGATTATATGCATTAATTAAGTTTTCGGAGATCACATGTTTTAGATTTCCCTCTATTTCATGTCGCTCAATAAAATGAACCAACTTCCCATCTTTAAACAATGCAATTGATGGTGATGATGGTGGATATGGCTGCATGTAAGCCCTAGCTTTTGCCGTAGCCTCTTTATCTTGACCAGCAAAGACGGTCGTTAAAACATCAGGTTTTTTAGAGTTATCTAATGACAATAAAACACCAGGGCGACATGATCCTGCTGCACAGCCACAAACAGAATTTACCAGAACTAGTAGGGTCCCCTCTTTTTTTTGCAGTGCTCGGTCAACATCTTGTGTTGTTTTTAACTCTTTAAAGCCAACTGAAGTTAGCTCTTCTCTCATTGGTTTACATACTTCTTCCGGATACATTTTATTATTTTTTCTCTAATTTACGTTTTTTTTCAAAAAAAGAGGTTAATAAATAACCACATTCATCACTTAAGACACCTCCAGTAATTTTTGTTTTTGGATGAAGCAGATTTTGTTCTAGCAATGGGATATTTTTATTTGCATCGGATGCACCATATATAACTTCTTTAATTTTAGACCAATATAAAGCGCCAGCACACATTACACACGGCTCTAGTGTAATATACATGGTACATTCATTTAAATATTTAGATTGAAGATGATTACAAGCTGATGTCAAAGTGGTCATTTCAGCATGTGCCGTCGGATCTTTTAATCTCTCACACATATTATAGCCTCTAGCAATAATCATCTCTTTATGAACAATAACACAACCCACAGGAACTTCATCTTCTTCAAATCCTTTTTTTGCTTCTTTCAAAGCCTCTCTCATATAAAACGAGTCTATATTTACCATAAATATAAATTTATGTAAAATCGAAACAAGAACTACTTTTATTATCTCATTTTTGTAATTTTACATCAAATAATATCTTATGTACAGAACGGTAAATAATGGAGAGTTAAGAAAGTCTCATGTTGGACAAGAGGTAACAATGTGTGGCTGGGTTCAAAAATCAAGGGATTTAGGAGGGATGACATTTGTAGACTTAAGAGATCGATATGGCATAACTCAACTAGTTTTTAATATGGAGACTAATGCGAATCTTTGTCAGCAGGCAAGGGATTTAGGCAGAGAGTTTGTTATAAAAATAACAGGGAAGGTGGTAAACCGATCATCCATTAACAAAGAAATGAATACAGGAGATATTGAAGTTGAGGTTAGAGACGTTGTTATTTTAAATAAATCAAAAATACCACCATTCACCATTGAAGATGAGACGGATGGTGGTGATGAGTTGAGAATGAAGTATAGATATTTGGATATTCGAAGAAATCCAATAAAAGAAAATATATTGCTTCGGGCAAAAATTTCTAGTGAAACTAGAAGGTATTTGGATGATCAAGGTTTTTGTGAAGTTGAAACTCCCTATTTAATTAAATCGACCCCAGAAGGGGCACGAGACTTCATAGTTCCTAGTCGAATGAATATAGGGCAATTTTATGCATTGCCTCAATCACCCCAAACATTTAAACAGCTTTTAATGGTTGGGGGAATAGACAAGTATTATCAGATCGTAAAATGTTTTAGGGATGAAGATTTGCGGGCAGATAGGCAGCCAGAATTCACACAAATTGATTGTGAAATGGCCTTTGTAGAACAGGAGGATGTTTTACGCATGTTTGAAGGATTAACAAAACATTTATTAAAAGAATTAAGAGGTGTAGCAGTATCAGATTTCCCTAGGATAACATATGATGACGCGATAAAAACTTACGGTTCTGATAAGCCAGATATACGATTTGAAATGAAATTTGTCGAAATGAATGATGTGTGTCAACAAAATGATTTTGTCGTATTTGATAGCGCAGAACTGGTGGTTGGACTTAATATAAAAGGTTGTGCTAGTTTTAGTAGAAAGGAAATAGACAATTTAATAAGTTTTGTAAAAACGCCTCAGATTGGAGGAAAAGGACTAGTCTATTGTAAGTATAATGAAGATGGAACATTTAAATCATCAGTAGATAAGTTCTTTTCCCAAGAAGACCTAGGTGATTGGGCCGAGATATGTAAATCTTCCCCTGGAGATTTAATTGTAGTAATGGCTGGAGAGACTAAAAAAACTAGAAAAGCCCTTTCTGCCCTGCGATTACATTTGGGGGATAAATTGGGATTAAGAAATCCAGAGGTATTTGCACCTCTCTGGGTCCTAGATTTTCCTTTATTAGAGTGGGATGAAGAAACAAAGCGATATCATGCTATGCATCATCCATTTACTGCCCCAAAACCAAATGATATAGAAAAACTTGATAGTGATCCGGCCTCAGTTAGAGCCAATGCATATGATTTAGTAATTAACGGAAATGAAATTGGAGGAGGTAGCATTAGAATACATGACAAAGCTCTACAAAGTATAATGTTTAAACATCTTGGGTTTTCAGAAGATGATGCAAAAGATCAATTTGGTTTTTTAATGAATGCTTTTGAATATGGAGCGCCTCCCCATGGCGGAGTTGCTTTTGGTTTTGATAGGCTATGTGCTATTATAGGGGGGCATGAAGGTATTCGAGATTTCATTGCCTTTCCAAAAAACAATTCAGGTCGAGATGTTATGTTAGATGCTCCATCAAATATTAAGCATGAACAGCTTGATGAATTGGGATTAAAACATACATAAATTGCACATGATCCCAACAGGAACATTATTGAATATTTTAGCTGTTCTTTTAGGGGGCTTCATAGGTTTAGCTTGTAAGAATATTATTCAACCAGCAATCAATAAAAAGATTTTTTTTATCATGGGCGTTTTTACTCTTGTACTTGGATTTAGTATGGCAATTCAAGCGGCTAATTTTATATTGATGTTAATATCCCTGATTTTGGGAACAATCATAGGTGAATACTATGATTTAGACTTATGGGTTACAAACACATTAAATAAAGCCAAGCATACATTTCAAATAAAAGATGAAAGTTTTTCAGATGGCTTTTTAACGGCCTTCTTATTATATTGTGTTGGTTCAATGACTATTGTTGGGGCTATTGATGAAGGGCTAGGAAAACCACCAGACATATTATACACCAAAGCTATTATGGACGGATTTAGCTCCATTGTTTTAGCATCTACATTTGGAATAGGGGTGTTGTTTTCTATTTTTCCGATGTTAATTTTTCAAGGAGGAATTACATTACTAGTTTTTGTATTTAAAGACTTTTTCCCAGTATCATTAATAGACCAGATTAGTTCTGTAGGCGGCGTATTGATCATTGCAATAGGGCTCAAAATACTTGGCTATAAACAGATTAACCCAACAAATATGTTGCCATCGTTGTTAATAATAATAATAATTTATTTATTACAGTCGTACTTAATCTATTAATCTTCTGGAATTGGTTTGTTTTGGATGTGAGCATTATCATCGTTAGCTTGTTTTTCGTCTAAGCCTGCCTCACTTTCATCGTTAGCTTGTTTTTCGTCTAAGCCTGCCTCACTTTCA